>Ga0114997_10000494_pt1 | contig 32194 bp, 41 predicted proteins | sample ArcticOcean_MG_C_2_FD_87045 | JGI IMG/M metagenome (GOLD analysis project Ga0114997, IMG submission 87045) | Marine microbial communities from western Arctic Ocean - ArcticOcean_MG_CB4_136 | ecosystem: Environmental > Aquatic > Marine > Oceanic | place: Arctic Ocean: Canada Basin | collected... | reverse complement strand
GTTTTTTTATGTTTTTTTTTATAAACAAATTTATTTTTTTTTTTATTTTTTTTAATTTTTTAATATTTATTGTTTAATTTACTTTTTTTTTTTTTTTTTATAATTTTTTTATAAAAATCATCATTAAAAAAATACTTTTTTATGGTAGTTTTATTTTTTGAAATTATAAAAATAAATTCTTTTATGCCTGCTTCAATACATTCATTTAATATATACTCCAAGGTTGGTTTGCCGTTTATTGGTAAAAGTTCCTTTGGTAAAACACTTGAAAGCGGGAGTAGCCTCGTCCCTAGGCCAGCTAATGGAATAATAGCTTGTTTAATCATTTTACTCTTTTACATATAATATTTAATATTTACAAATGAAAATAATTCTAGATAAAACAAAACTTATTAAGCTTCTGAACAAAGAGGAAAATATTGGTTTTGTACCTACAATGGGAGCTATCCACAAAGGTCATATTTCATTGATCAAAAAATCAATTAATCAAAATAAAAAAACAGTTGTTTCAATTTTTGTAAATAAACCACAATTCAATAAAAAAAAAGATTTTGAAAAATACCCGAGATTTTTAGATCAAGATAAAAAAGCACTAAAAAAAATTAATGTTGATTATATTTTTATTCCTTCGCAAAAACAAATTTACCCTAAAGGTGTTAATAAAAGAATTAAAATTAATAATTTTAAAAAAAGGTTATGTGGCAAATATAGACCTAATCATTTTGAGGCAGTCATAGACGTTATTCAGCGATTCATAAATATAATTAATCCAAAAAAAATTTATCTTGGAAAAAAGGACATGCAACAATTAATATTGATAGAGGATTATCTAAAAAGGAATAAAATTAAGACTCGAGTTGTTGGATGCAAAATTATCAGACAAAAAAATGGAATAGCTTTTTCATCAAGAAATTTACTTTTAAGTAACAATGATCAGAAAATTGCATCTAAGATTTATAAAGTTTTAAAAACATCAAAGAAAAAAATTCTTCAAAAAGGACTTAAGCTTATGTTTATAAAAAATAAAATATTTAATTTGGGTGTAAAAAAAATAGACTATCTTAAAATTTTAGATATAAATAAAATAATCAAACCACATAAAAAAAATTCTAACAAAAAAATCTTTATTGCCTACTATATAAATTCTGTAAGGTTAATAGATAATATTTAGTTATAAAAAAAATAAGCACCCAGTCCTAAAAATGATAAAAAACCAATTACATCTGTAATTGTTGTTACAAAAACACTTGAAGCTATAGCTGGGTCTATATTAAATTTTTTCAGCGTGACTGGAACTAAAATTCCAAACAAACCAGCTACTATCATATTTAAGATCATCGAGACTCCTATTAAAATAGTTAAATTAAATTCATTAAACCAGAATTGAACTATTGCACCTGTTATCAATGCAAATATAATTCCATTTAAAATACCTATAACAAATTCTTTTGTCACTACTTTACTAAAGTTAGTAGATGATAATTCTTTTGTAGCTAGCGCTCTTATTGTTACAGCTAATGTTTGCATCCCGGCGTTCCCACCCATTGAAGCAACTATCGGCATTAAAAAAGCTAAGGCTACCATTTTTTCAATTGAAGCTCCAAATTTACTTATTACCCAAGTTGCTAATAAAGCTGTGAATAAATTTAACAAAAGCCAATTAAATCTTCTTTTAGTTTTTTGAAAAATACTGTCTGTAATTTCTTCATTACCAACACCAGCTAATCTTAAGACATCTTCTTCAGCTTCTTCCTTAAGTACAGTGAAAACATCATCTCCTGTAATCATTCCCACTAATTTATTATTTTTATCTACAACTCCAGCTGAAACTAGATTGTAATTTTCAAAAATGTGTCCAACTTCTTCTTTGTCCATATTTACCGGAATCAATACTTGCATTTCATTCATTATAGAATTCATTTTTGAATCTCTTGATGCCCTTAGAACTTTTGAGGAAGGAACTGTACCAATTGGTTTAAAATTATTATCGACAATAAAAATCTCTAAAAACTCTTCTGGCAAATCTTTATTTTCTCTAAGGTAATCTATAGTTTGTCCAACATGCCAATTACTTGGTATTGTTGTAAATTCTCTTTGCATAATACGTGCAGCTGAATCTTCTGGGTAACTAAGGCCTTCTTGTAGTATAAATCTGTCTTTTGGAGAAAGTTTATCTAATACAACATTCTTTTTTTTTTCATCTAGGTTCTCTAAAATTTTTAGAGCGTTATCAGATTCTAAATGCTTTAAAATATTAGCTATAGATTGAGTTGAAAGTATTATAAAAATTTCAGTTTGGATAGATTCATTTAATTCAATAAAAATTTCTGGTTCTAAATTAAAACCTTCTAATTCAATAAGTTTAGATCTATTTTCAGCGGTTAAATTTTCAATAATATCGGCAGAATCAGCGGGGTGTTGTTCTTTGATGGCTATATTTAAATATTCAGCATCATTGTCTTTAATTTTTTTGTTAAAAACGTTGATGAATTCTTTATTAAATTCAAAATTTACTTTCTTATCTACAATTTTTTTTGTTAAAACCATAATTTTAAGTTATTTTAATGGAGACTATTAGTGGATTTTTTTTAAAACACAAACTTAAAATGAAAATAAATGAGCATTGAAGTAAAAATTAGTAATAAAGCAGTTGATTATTTGAAATCAATTAAAATTCTTGAAAAAAGAGTAAATGATGTTCACTCTGGTAAAAAGGACGAGTTAGTGTGGATTCTTGAACACCACACAATTTATACTGCAGGAACTAGCGCTAAAGAAGTAGATATAATTGATAAAAAAATAAATGTTGTAAAAACTAATAGAGGTGGAAAGATTACATATCATGGACCTGGTCAAAAAGTTGTTTACTTCGTTTTAAATCTTAATAATAGAAAAAAAAATATTAGAGATCTTATTAATAAAATTGAAAAATGCATTGTAAATGTTTTAAAGGAATATAATATAAAATCATATCCCGACAGAAAGAATATTGGCATTTGGATAGGTGACAAAAAAAATTCAAGAAAAATAGCAGCTATAGGTATAAAAGTTAGAAAATGGATTGCTTACCATGGGTTTTCGCTAAATGTTAGCAACGATTTGAGTAAATATAAAAAAATAGTTCCCTGTGGTATAGTGGGTAAAAGTGTCACTAGCTTGAAAGAAAATGGAATAAATAATTTTAATAATATTAATGAAATTATTATTAAAAAATTTTTAAACTCTTTTCTTTAAGAATAATTTCAAATTCTGGTGGCGGTTTAGCAAAAAAAGAATATTTCATTGAATTTATTGAAAAATTTATTTTATACGCATGCAACATAAGAAAATTTTTCCTACTATCTTTTCGTTCAATGAGACGATACTTATTATCACCTAGGATTGGATGACCATATAATAAAAGTTGTTTTCTTAATTGATGTTTTCTACCCGTAACTGGATTAAGTTTAAGTAATGTATACCTGCCGTTTGAATCCAAAACAGTATAATGCGTAATAGCTTTTTGTACTATTTTAGTTTTTCCTTCATAGTAAATTAATTCATCAATAAGAGTGTCTTTTTTTTTTTGAAAATCACCAATTACAATACCTAAATAGGTTTTGTGTATTTTTCTAATTCGAAACAATGAAGTAAATAATTGTGCAAACTTTCTATTTTTTGCAACAATTAAAATCCCACTTGTTTCTTTATCTAATCTATGAACAGTAAAAGGTGTAGATTCATCAAATTCTTTTGTTTTTCTTAGTATATCAAGAATATTTTTTAATGATTTTGTCCCAGATTGAACAGCGATACCTGAGGGTTTGTTAATTACAACAAAATTTTCATTATTTTCAATAAACATATCGGAAGATTTTGAAAGTTCAGTTTTGTTTGGTATATATTTTTTAACAATTTTTTTAGTTTTGTCAGGAACAAAAATAATATCAAATACTGTAACAACGTCCTCTTTTTTTAATTTATATGAACTTTTAATCTTTTTATTGTTTACTTTAATTTTGCCTTTGCGTAAGTTTTTTTCAATGTTGGACTGTGGTATGTTAAATACTTCTTTTTTAAACCACCTATCTAAACGTGAGTTAACAAAATCATCGCTTACAGAGTAAATCTTCTTCATAAAAATATGAATTCGTTACTAATTTTAGTAACAATAATTAAAATGCATAATTAGTTTATTTTTTTATTACGCTTTTCTTTTGAGTTGTTTTCGGTTGAATTTCAGGCAATTTATCTGGTGTTTTTTCTGGAGATTTCTTTTTTATATCAACTTTTTTTGCTTCTACATTCCTATCAACTAACTCAATTACTGCCATTGGAGCGTTATCGCCGTATCTAAAACCTGCTTTCATGACTCTACTATAACCGCCTTTTCTCTTTTCGTATCTTTGAGATAATGTCTTTACTAATTTGTTAACTGAAGATTTATCTTGTAATTTAGAAAATAGATCTTTTTTTGCATGTAAATTATTTTTTTTACCTAAAGTTATTACTTTATCTATTTGTGGCTTAAGTTCTTTAGCCTTGGGAAGTGTTGTGGTTATTTGTTCATATTTAATAAGAGAATTAAGCATATTTTTAAATAAAGCTTTCCGGTGTTCTGAAGTTCTGTTCAGTTTTCTGTTAGCTCGTTTATGTCTCATGAATTAATTATTATCTTCAAGTTTTTTAGATAACTCAGCAATATTATCAGGTGGCCATTTAGGAACTTCCATTCCTAAATAAAGCGACATTGCGCTTAAAACTTCCTTAATTTCATTAAGAGATTTTCTACCGAAATTTGGTGTTCTTAACATTTCTGGTTCAGTTTTTTGTACCAAATCACCAATATAAATAATGTTATCATTTTTTAAACAATTCATTGATCTTACTGACAACTCAAGTTCATCCACTTTTTTTAATAAATTCTTGTTAAAGGCAGGCTCAACAATTTGAGGTTTTTTTACTTCATCTGTTGGCTCATCAAAGTTTACAAACATTGATAATTGTTCTTGAAAAATTCTAGCAGCATAAGCTACAGCATCTTCAGCAAAAACTGATCCATCGGTCTCTACTTTCATTACTAACTTATCGTAATCTAAAGATTTACCTTCTCTAGCATTTTCTACTGTGTAAGATACTTTTTTAACAGGGCTAAAAAGTGAATCGATAGCGATTAGACCTAATGGAGCATCTTCCATTTTATTTTTTTCTGAAGGTTGATAGCCTTTTCCACTGTTTGCAATAAGTTCCATATGAAATTTAGTGTTTTCATCTAAATGACATATAACTAAATCAGGATTTAAAATTTCCACTTCAGAGTTAGGCTGTATATCTTTAGCTTTAATTTCACCAGGTCCTTGCATATCTAAAATCAATTTTTTAGGACCGTCTGACGTTAGTTTTAAAAATAATGATTTAATATTTAATACTATATCAGTAACATCTTCACGAACTCCTTTTATAGTAGAAAATTCATGAAGGACTCCATCGATTTGTAGTGCTGTAATTGCAGATCCTTGTATTGATGATAATAAAATCCTTCTTAAAGAGTTGCCTATTGTAAGAGCGTAGCCTTTTTCTAAAGGTTCAGCAATGATTGTACTTACTGATTTGTCTTCACTATTTTCAATATTAAGTTTCTTAGGTTTGATTAAAGCTTTCCAGTTTTGATTTATTAATGATGTTTGCATATTTTTTTATACCCTTCTTTTTTTTGGTGGCCTTGCTCCATTGTGTGCCATTGGAGTTGTGTCCTTGATTGAAATAATTTTAAAACCTCTTGCATGTAACGCCCTTAAAGCTGTTTCTCTTCCTGAACCAGGTCCTTTTAATTTTACAACCAAATTTTTTAAACCCATCTCCTGAGCTTTAGAAGCAGCATGATCTGCTGCAATTTGCGCAGCATAAGGAGTTGATTTTCTAGATCCTTTAAATCCACGAGATCCAGCTGATGACCAAGCTATAACATTACCATTATCATCAGATATAGTTACAATTGTGTTATTAAAAGTTGCATTAACAAAAGCTATTCCAGAAGTGATATTTTTTTTTATTTTTTTTTTATTTTTTTTAGTTTTTATCTCTTCTTTTGGTTTGGCTTCTACAATTTTTGTTTTATCTTTATTATCTTTGTTATCTTTGTTCATATAATTATTTTTTTAAAGGAGTTAATTTTTTTCCGGCTATGGCTACAGCTTTTCCTTTTCTTGTTCTAGCATTACAATGGGTTCTTTGACCTCTTACTGGTAATTTTTTTTTATGTCTTGTGCCTCTATAAGTAGCTAGATCAATTAAACGTTTAATATTTAGAGAAATTTCTCTTCTAAGATCACCCTCAACTTTGTAATTTTCGTCAATAAATTCACGTATTTTTAAAACTTCTTCTTCGGTCAAACTATTTACTCTTTTATCTTTTGATATACTAAGTTTTTTACAAATTTCACTTGAATACTTATCTCCTATTCCATGTATATATGTTAAAGCAACATGAACAACTTTATTTTGAGGAATATTTACACCAGCTATACGTGCCATAGTTTTATTGAAATCAGTATTATAATTTCGCTATTTATATTTGTACTACTTAAAAAGTCAAGCCTCTATAGAATCAATAATACCCCGTATTTGAGCATATATTAGGGTAATTTCCTTCATTCCATCAATTTGATGCAATATTTTTTGATCACTGTAATAATTTAGTATTGGAAGTGTTTCTCTTTGATATGTGGCAAATCTACTCTTTATAGTATCCTCGTTATCATCTGATCTTTTTTGGATAAATTTTGAATCACATTTATGATTATGTGAAGTTGGAGGATTAAAAAAGTCGTTAAAAGTTTGATCGCATTTTGAGCACACTTTTCTACCTAAAATTCTTTTTATTATTACATTTAAATCAACTTTTAGACTTAAAATGCATGAAATTTTTTGATTATGTTTTTTAACTAGTTTTTCTAGATTTTGTACTTGATTTAAATTTCTTGGATACCCATCAAAAATTAAACGATTGGAATAAGCTTTATTAGATACCACTTTTTCTAACAAACTATTAATTAATAAATCTGAAACTAAAGAGCCCTGTTCAAGCGGTAACTTGATTTTGTCGCCTATAGAAGTTTTTTTTTTAATTTCATCTCTAAGTAAATCACCTGTAGAAACTTTAATGAGATTATAATTCTTTACTAAGTTGTCAGCTTGCGTGCCTTTGCCTGCTCCGGGTGGTCCAAACAATACAATATTCACTTTGTTAACGTCCAAATTTTGTTTTTTTAATTAAAGATTCGTATTGCTTGCTCATCATTCTTGTCTGTACTTGTGTGACAGTATCCATTGCCACAACTACGACTATTAAAACTGAAGTTCCACCTAAGTAAAAAGGAATTGGATAATTCGCAATTAAAAATTCAGGCATCAAACATACGGCGGTTAAGTATAATGAACCTAGAACAGTTAAACGTGTTAAAATTTCATCTATATAGTAAGCGGTTCTCTCACCGGGTCTTATACCTGGAATGTAACCACCTTGTTTACGTAAATTTTCAGCTGTCTCCGTAGGATTAAAAACTATTGAAGTATAAAAGAATGAGAAAAATATTATTCCAGATGCGTACAAAATCATATAAAGAGGTTTGCCTTGAGAAAACCAAGATGAAAAATTTATAAAAAATTCAGACTCGTTTGATGAAAAGTTAGAGAACGTAACTGGAAGAAGCAGTAGAGCAGATGCAAATATCGCTGGTATTACCCCTGCTGTATTAATTTTTAAAGGTAAGTGAGATGATTCTCCGCCATATACTTTTGTACCCATTTGTCTTTTAGGATAATTAATAAGAATTTTTCTCATTGCTCTTTCCATAAAAACAATAAATGCAACTGTTGATAAAAGTAAAATAAAAATAATTAATATTACTTGTGCTGATAAGGCTCCTGTACGACCTAGTTCAAACGTTGTAGCTAAAGCTCTTGGTATTTCGGCAACAATTCCTGAAAAAATTATTAATGATATACCATTTCCAATACCTCTTTGAGTAATTTGCTCTCCTAACCACATTAAAAAAGCTGTACCAGCTACTAAAGATATTACAGTTGTTATTTTAAAATAAAATCCTGGATCAATAACAATTGATGAAGAACTTTCTAAACCAACAGCAACTCCATAACCCTGTATTGTTGCAAGTAATATTGTGCCATACCTGGTGTATTGATTAATTTTCTTTCTACCTATCTCACCTTGATTTTTTAGATTTTTGAAATATTCAGAAACTCCTGTTAATAATTGCACGATGATAGATGAAGAAATATAAGGCATAATGCCTAAGGCGAATATGGCCATTCTTTTTACAGCACCGCCAGAAAAGACATTGAACATGCCTAATAGGCCTGTTTGCTTAGATGACATTAGCTCCTTAAGTGACTCTGCATCTATGCCTGGAAGGGGTATATAAGTACCAAATCTATAAACAAGAAGTATTAAAATAGTAAAGATAATTCTATTTCTTAAATCATTATCTTTTCCAAAAAAGCCTGAACTTTCATTATTTTGATTCATTATATAAATAGATTTTAATTTTATTTAATTAATAAAACTTTACCACCTAGTTTTTCTACTTTTTCCTTTGCGGAATTAGACACAAAATTAACTTCTATATCAAATTTTGATTTCAAATTTCCTGATCCTATTAATTTTAGTTTTTTGAATTTTTTTTTAATTAATTTAGATTTAATAAGAGTTGTGAGATTAATCTTATTTTTAAGTAAGTCAGATTTCTTTTCTGCAAAATTTTGTAACTTAGTTAAATTAAGCATAGCAATATTTTTGTTTTTAAAACTTTTAAATCCTCGCTTTGGTAATCTTCTGTACAAAGGCATTTGACCGCCTTCAAAACTTTTAATAGCTACACCAGATCTTGATTTTTGCCCTTTGTGACCTCTGCCACATGTTTTGCCTTTTCCCGAACCAATTCCACGGCCTAATCTTTTTTTGTATTTTTTTTTAATATTTAGTTTTAAATCATTTAATTGCATTTAAATAACCATTATTGTTTTTTTTTTGTAATCTCAGCAATATCTTTTCCACGCATTCTTGCTATAGATTTTGGTGAATGTTGACTTCTTAGTCCTTTTAAACAAGCGCGTAAAACATTTAAAGGGTTTTGCGAGCCTATTGATTTAGCAACTATATCCTTAATACCAAGAACTTCACATGCTGCTCGAATAGGTCCTCCGGCAATTATGCCGGTTCCAGACGGGGCAGCTCTTAATAAAACTTTTCCAGCACCATCTTTTCCTAATACGTCATGATGAAGTGTTCTCCCATCACGAAGAGGTATCTGATATAGTTTATTTTTTGCTGTTAAAGTTGCTTTTTTAATTGCTGTGGGGACTTGTTTTGATTTACCATGACCAATTCCAATTGAACCTGATGAGTTTCCAACAACAACTAAAGCTGAAAATGCAAATCTTCTTCCACCTTTAACAACTTTCGTTATTCTGTTAATTGAAACTAATTTATCTTTAAAATCTGTGTTATTCATAAATTTATTAAAAGTTTAAACCATTTTTTCTTAAAGTTTCAGCAAAAATTTTTATCCTTCCGTGATATTTATAACCACCTCTATCAAAATAAACTGTAGTAATTTTTTTATCTAAAGCTTTCTTAGCAAGAATTTCTGCAATTTTAACAGATAAATCAGTTTTCTTCATTTTTACATCACTTTTGACTCTTGATGATGAGGCGGAAACTAACGTTAAACTATTAGTGTCATCAATGATTTGAGCTGATATATTTTTTAGAGATCTGTTAACTGATAGTCTATATCTATTAGCGTTAACTTTCTTAAGTTTTTTTCTAATTCTTTTAGATCTTTTTTTTACAGTTATATTAGGCATTTATTTTTTCTTTCCTTCTTTTCTGAAAACATATTGGCCTCTCTCTTTAATTCCTTTTCCTTTGTAGGGTTCAATAGGTTTTAGCATTTTTATATCTGAGGCAACTTTTCCAACTAACTGTTTATCTGTACCTGTGATTTTCAAAATAGTATTTTTTTCAATAGTAATCTTGACTTCAGAAGGTATCTTAAATTGTATATCATGACTAAATCCAAGTTGAAAGTTTATCATATCACCCTTTAACATTGCTCTAAACCCAACGCCAGATAATTCAAGAATTTTTTCAAATCCAGTTGCCACTCCTATGACTGCGCTATTAATCAAGCTTCTAGTTGTTCCCCACATTCTGCTTGAAATTTCATTTTTTTTTATTACTTTCAGTATAAGTTTGTTGCCGTCAGAAACAGATGCTGAAAACACTTTTTCATTTATGCTAAACTCCTTTGAACCTTTTGGTCCATTTAAAAGTAATTTACCACCCTCCACTTTAACGTTAGTGTCTTTAGGTATAATAATTGGTTTTTTTCCAAGTTTTGACATAAATTAAAATACTCTACAGATTATTTCTCCACCAATATTTTGGTTTCTCGCTTCGTTATCAGTCATAATTCCTTTTGATGTAGAAACTATCGCTAAACCAAGTCCATTTTGAATTTTAGGAATACTGCTAGCTTTTGCATAAATTCTACGACCTGGTTTTGATATTCTTTTTATTTCTTTAATTACAGGCTCTCCATTGCTGTATTTAAGCTCCACAGATATATTAAATTTTTTATCTAAATCGGCAGATGATTTGTAGTTTATGATAAATCCTTCTTGTTTAAGAATATCTAAAACTTTTATTCTAAATTTTGAGTTTGGGACAATAACTTTATTTAATTGCCTCATTTGTGCATTTCTTATTCTTGTAATCATATCTCCTATAGGATCTGCTATAGCCATAATATATTCCTCTTTCTTTTTATCACCAACTTGATTTTGTCATTCCCGGAATTCTACCAAAAGAAGCTAATTCTCTTAATGCAATTCTTGAAATTTTTAACTTTCTATAAACTCCACGTGGTCTCCCAGTAATCTCACATCTGTTTCTAATTCTAGTTTTGGATGAATTTCTTGGAAGTTTAGCTAGTTTTAGTTGAGCATCAAATCTTTCTTTTAATGGCAAACTTCTATTCTTAATTATTTTTTTAAGATTTCCTCTTTTTACTGAAAATTTCTTAGCCATTCTTATTCTTTTTAAATTTTTCTGTATTGAGCTAGTTTTTGCCATAATTTATTAATTTACCTTATTCTTTTTAATGAATGGAAAGTTTAATTCTTCTAGAAGAGCAACTTTAGTTTTATTGTCAGTTCCATCAATAACTATTGTTATATCCATGCCCCTGATTTTATCAACTTTGTCAAAATTAACTTCAGGAAAAATAATATGCTCTTTAATACCAAAGCTGTAATTGCCAAAGCTATCAAATCCTTTCGTACTAAGACCTTGAAAATCTTTAATTCTTGGTAACGCTATATTTACTAATCTATCTAAAAACTCATACATTTTTTTTCTTCTTATTGTAACCTTTACTCCTGCAGAAGTTCCTTTTCTAGTTTTAAAGTTTGAAATAGATTTTCTGAATTTTGTTACAACAGGTCTTTGTCCACTTATTAAAGACATGTCATCAATACACATTTGTACTTTTTTTTTATCCGCCCCATCAGCGCCTAAGCCCATATTTAATATAATTTTGGATACTTTGGGAATCATTAATTTGTTTTTAATTGAAAACTTTTTTTTTAAATTATCAACTATGATTTTTTCGTATTGATCTTTAAGTCTTGGTATCATTTATTTTTTACCTTTTTCTCAACTTTTTTTTCATCTAAACTTTTTAAATTAGATAAATGTATATAATTTTCTTTTGAAATAATTCCACCTTTTTTTTCTTTAGTGGTTTTTTCATGTTTTTTAATTATATTTACTCCTTTTACTTTAGCTCTTTCTAATTGCCTTAGTATCTCAATAACTTCGCCTTTTTTTCCTTTATCTTTACCACATAGTACTTGAACCTGAGTTCCTTTTTTTATCATTTTATAGCACCTCCGGAGCAAGTGAGATAACTTTTGTTTGTTTTTTTGATCTTAATTCTCTAGTAACTGGTCCAAATATTCTAGTTCCAATTGGTTCGCCTTTATCATCAATTATAACCACAGCATTATTATCAAATTTTACAGTGCTTCCATCGTTTCTAAATATTGGATATTTTGTTCTAACTACTACAGCTTTTTGAACTGATCCTTTTTTAACTTTCCCATTAGGAATAGCTTCTTTAACGCTAACTACAATACTATCTCCGACATGCGCATATCTTCGCTTAGAGCCACCCAAAACTTTAATGCATTCAACAGTTTTAGCTCCGGTATTGTCAGCTACATTTAATTCAGTTTGTACTTGTATCATTTATGCACAACCTCCCAACGCTTTAATTTTGAAAAAGGTTTTGCTTCTACAATCGATACAATGTCGCCTGTTTTAAATTTATTCTTTTCATCATGAGCGTGGTATTTTTTGGACTTGGTAACAACTTTGCCATAAAAAGGATGTTTAAATCTTCTTTTAACTAAAACTACAATAGTTTTATTATTTTTATCTTTTATAACTTTACCGTTTAAAATTTTTTTAGTCATACTAATTTTTTTTATTCAATATTGTTAAATGTACAGCTACTTCTCTTTTTAATTTAGAAACTTTAGCTGGGTCTTCTAATTGATTATTTACCTTTCGAAATCTTAAATTAAATAAATCTTTTTTTAAAGAGTTAACTTTTTCGATTAATTCGTCTTTATTAAGTTTTTTTGGTGTTTTGCTTTTCATTGTTAAAATCTTTTTATAAACTTTGTTTTTATAGGAAGTTTTGTTGAAGCTTTGTATAAAGCCATCTTAGCAATACTTTCGCTTACACCATCAATTTCAAAAATTATTCGTCCTGGTTTTACTCTACACACCCAATATTCGGGAGCTCCTTTTCCTTTTCCCATTCTTACCTCAACTGGTTTTTTAGAGACAGGTATATTTGGAAAAACTCTCAACCAAACCTTACCAGTTCTTTTCATATATCTTGTTAAAGCTACTCTAGCAGCTTCAATTTGTTTTGAAATAATCCTGTCTGGTTCTAAAGCTTTTAATCCATATGAACCATAATTTAGTATATGCCCTCTACCAGCATTACCATGGATTCTTCCCTTGTGTGCTTTTCTATACTTTGTTCTTACTGGCTGTAACATTTTTAGTATCCTTATTATTTTTTTTATTGTTTTTTTCTTTTAAAAATATCTCTCCCTTATATATCCAGACTTTAATACCAATGATGCCGTATGTTGTTAATGCTTGTGCTTCTGCATAATCGACTTCAGCTCTAAGAGTATGTAAAGGAACGCTTCCTTCTCTCAACCATTCGGTTCGGGCAATTTCGTTTCCTCCCAGTCTACCACTTAAACAAACTCTAATTCCCTTAGCACCGAGCCTCAAAGTTGACTGCATACCTCTTTTCATTGCTCTCCTATAAGCTATTCTCTTTACTAATTGTTGAGCTATATTTTCAGCTACAAGATAAGCATTAAGTTCTGGTTTTTTTATTTCTTTTATATTTAGACTAACCTCACTACTAGAAATTTTTGATAAATTTTTTTTAATTTTATCAACATCAGATCCTTTTTTTCCTATTACAAAACCAGGTCTTGAAGTTAAAATTGAAACAATGCATTTCTTGGCAGTTCTTTCAATGATCACTTGTGACACTCCAGAATTAATAATATTTTTCTTTACATATTCTCTTATTTTAAAATCTTCAACTAGAAGATTCCCATAATTTTCTTTTTTTGCAAACCAAATAGAGTCCCATCCTCTATTAATCCCTAATCTTAAACCGATTGGATTAGTTTTTTGTCCCATGTAATTCACCTTTCTTATTTGTTTTCTCTGAAAGAATTATTGTAATATTGCTATAAGGTTTTCTTATAGCGCTAGCTCTTCCTTTAGCTCTAGGTCTAAATCTTTTAAGAACGATAGATTTTCCTACATAAGCTTCATTAATATATAGGTTATCAATATCATACTGATTGTTATTTTCTGCATTTGCTACTGCAGAAAGAACAGTTTTTTTAATGTCATGAGCAATTCTTTGTCTAGCAAAAGATAAATCTCTAATTGCTATGTCAGCTTTTTTTCCTCTAATATTTTTCAATATTATGTTGATTTTTCTTGGGCTTGACCTAACATTTCTATTTATTGCTTTAACAATATTTTTACTTTTTAACATTAGTAGCTCCTGCGCTAGGTTTGCTTGAGGACGTTCCTGAGGCAGCTTTTTTATCAGCTGGCGTGTGTCCGTTAAAAGTTCTTGTTGGAGAAAATTCTCCTAATTTATGACCTACCATTTCTTCAGAAATTTTAATTGGTATAAATTTTCTCCCGTTATAAATTAAGAAACTTAACCCAACAAAATCAGGTATAATTGTTGATTTTCTTGACCAGGTTTTTATAGGTTGTTTAATAGACTGATTTTTCATTTTTTCCACTTTTTCAAGTAAACTTGGCTCAACAAAGGGACCTTTCCAAACTGATCTCGACATTCTATTTAATCCTTTACTTTCTTCTCTTTATAATAAATTTATTTGTTCGTTTATTTTTTCTAGTTTTTAATCCTTTGGCACTTTGGCCCCATGGTGAAACAGGGTGTCTTCCTCCAGAAGTTTTTCCTTCACCACCTCCATGTGGATGATCGACAGGATTCATAGCTACCCCTCTTACAGAGGGACGTTTGCCTTTCCATCTATTTCTTCCTGCTTTTCCTATTTTAATATTTTGATGATCAGCATTAGATACTGTTCCAATCGTAGCTCTAGCAGTGCTCAGAATTTTTCTTGTTTCTCCAGACGATAGTTTTAGTATTGTATAATTATCTACCGAACCAGAAACTTGCGCATATGAACCCGCAGAACGAGCGAGCTTGGCACCTCCATTAACAGTCATTTCTACATTATGTATTTCTGTACCATCAGGTATATCGCTAAGTGGCATACAATTACCTACTTTTATATCTTTATTTTTCCCGGATACAATTTCATCTCCAGCTTTAATTTTATTAGGAGCTGTTATATAATTTTGAAGTCCATCTTCATACTTAATTAAAGCGACATATGCAGATCTATTTGGGTCATACTCAATTCTTTCAATTTTTGCGACAATATCGTCTTTATTTCTATGAAAATCTATTATCCTATATTTTTTTTTATGACCAGCGCCTTGTCTTCTAGAGGTAATACGACCTAAATTATTTCTGCCACCTGTGGACGATTTTCCAAAGGTCAAGGTTTTTACAGGTTTGCCTTTCCATAAATCTTTCTTGTCGACTAAAACAGTACCTCTGGTAGATTTAGTATATGATTTAAAAGTTTTTAATCCCATGGTTATATTCCAGTTGTTAGGTCAATAGATTGACCTTTTTTTAAAGTTATAATTGCCTTTTTTAAATTAGGTTTTTTTGTTTTTTTTCCTTTAACAACTTTAGTTTTTCCTTTTAAATTAATAGTGTTAATTTTTGTTACATTTACCTTAAAAATTTTTTCTATACTTCTTTTTATTGTATCTTTGTTTGCATATTTATTTACTTTAAAAACGATTTTATTTTGTTCTGATAAATAAGTAGCTTTTTCTGTTATGCTCGGAGAAACAATTACATCTAACATATTAAATTTTTTCATTTGATATCCTTTTTTGTAAAGATTTAATTGATGATGTTGTAAAAATTACATTTTTATATTTTAGCAAATCGTAAACATTAGCACCTTCTTGCTCAATCACTTTAAAATTAGGAATATTTTTTGAAGATTTAAAGATATTAGATTTAGAATTTTTATCTGAAATTAAAAGAGAATTTAAAAGTTTATTCTTTTCTAAAAAAATATTAAAAATTTTAGTTTTTTTCACTTCTGAAGTAAAATCCTCAACTACAAAAAGTGAATTAATTTTATTTTTTTCAGACAAGATTTGAGCTAAACCAATTAATTTAACTTTTTTGTTAATCTTCTTCTTTTTATAAGTCGCACCTTTTGGGCCGTGAGCAACACCACCTCCAACGAATATAGGGGCTTTTCTACTGCTGTGTCTAGCTCCTCCGGTACCTTTTTGAGCATAAATTTTTGCTGTAGATCCTCTGATCTCATTCCTTTGTTTTGTTTTGGCTGTTCTAGCTTTAAATCTGCTCATTTGCCAGTCAACAATTGAATGAATGACTTTTTTATTGGCTTTCATTGAGAAAATTTTATCTGAAAGCTCAATAGTATTTTTTTTTTCACTATTTATGTTTATTACTGGTAGTTTCATTTTTTTACTTCTTTCTTTAAACTTTCATTTTTAACAAGATTTTCTTTTTTTTTATTTTTATCTTCCCCTTTTTTAGAATCTATTTTTTTGTTTGCTTCTTTTACAATTTTATCATTCTTTTCAAATGTTGTTACTCTACTAATTTTTTTTTTTGCTTTTTTTATTACTACCAAACTGTTTTTAGATCCAGGAATTGAACCCTTTAAAAAAATAAGATTATTTTCAATATCAGATTTAACAACTTCAAGATTTTGTATGGTTCTAAATTTATCACCCATATGTCCAGCCATTTTTTTTCCTTTAAAAACTTTACCTGGATCTTGTCTTTGACCTGTGGAACCATGAGATCTGTGAGAAACAGAAACACCATGTGAAGCTCTCAGTCCTGAAAAATTATGTCTCTTCATTACCCCAGCAAATCCTTTTCCTATAGTTTTTGCTGTAACGTCAATGAATTTATCATCCTTAAATATTTCTAAACCTATTTCATTTCCTTCTTTATATTCCGAAATATTTTCTACTCTAAATTCTCTCAAGATTTTTTTTGGTTCTGTGGATTTTTTGGTAAATACACCTTTCATTTGGTTTGTTAATTTTGAGTTTTTAATTTTTCCAAAACCAACTTTTATAGCGTCGTAGCCTCTTTTTTCTTTAGTAAAGACATCTAGTATTCTACCTTTTTCTACAAAAATTACTGTTACTGGCACTGATATACCTGATGAAAAAAACTCTCTAGTCATTCCAATTTTTTTTCCTACTAAACCTATAGTCATAATAATATTACCTTATAATTTGATCTCTATATCTACTCCTGATGCTAAATCTAATTTCATAAGAGCTTCTACAGTTTGTGGTGTTGGTTCTAAAATGTCTATCAATCTTTTATGGGTTCTGGTTTCAAACTGTTCTCTACTTTTTTTATTAATATGGGGAGATCTAAGAACTGTGAAAATTTCTTTTTTTGTGGGCAGTGGAATTGGGCCTTTTACTTGGGCTCCTGTTCTCTTTGCTGTATTAACAATCTCGATTGTTGATAGATCAAGAATTTTGTTGTCATAAGCTCTTAGATGTATTCTTATATTTTGTTTATTCATAAATTAAGCCAATTTTTTTGTTACTTCATCCTGTACATTTTGAGGAACTTTGTCATAGTGGTCAAAAAACATTGAGTATTGAGCTCTACCTTGCGACATTGATCTTAAATTATTTATATAACCAAACATATTTGCTAAAGGAACCATAGCGCTTATAACGGTAGCATTTCCTCTTTTATCTGTTGTTGAAACTTGTCCTCTTCTGCTGTTTAAATCTCCTATAACGTCGCCCATATAATCTTCAGGAGTTATAACTTCAACTCTCATAACAGGTTCAAGAAGTTTTAGTGTTGCTTTTGCGCAAACTTCTTTAAAACACATTCTTGATGCTATTTCAAAAGCTAATACACTAGAGTCTACATCATGATGTAAACCATCAAGAATAGTAACTTTGTAATCGATTATTGGAAATCCAGCTAAAATTCCACTATCAGCTACACTCTCTACACCTTTCTCTACACCAGGAATAAATTCTTTAGGTATTGCTCCACCCTTAATTTTATTTTCAATTTCTCTACCTTTTCCTGGCTCTAAAGGTTCAATACTTAATTCAACTTTTGCAAACTGACCAGCACCTCCACTTTGTTTTTTATGTATGTAAGTATTATTCGCTGATTTTAATATAGTCTCTCTATAGGCTACTTGAGGAGCACCTATATTTGCTTCAACTTTGAATTCTCTTTTCATTCTATCGACAATAATATCTAAATGAAGTTCACCCATACCTTTAATAATTGTTTGTCCAGATTCTTCGTCCGATGTAACTCTAAAAGAAGGATCTTCTCTGGCTAATCTTCCTAAAGCTTCTCCCATTTTTTCTTGGTCAGCTTTTGTTTTTGGCTCAACTGCTATTTCAATGACAGGGTCTGGAAATTCCATAGGTTCTAATATAATTGGATTATTTTCGTCCGCTAAGGTGTGACCAGTAATAGTATGTTTTAAGCCTGCTAATGCAACAATGTCACCTGTATTAGCTTCTTTTACGTCTTCTCTACTGTTAGCATGCATTAACAACATTCTTCCAACTCTTTCCTCTTTATCTTTGCTTGTATTGTAAATGCCAGTTGCTGTTTTTAAAGTTCCTGAATAAACTCTTATAAACGTCAACGTTCCTACAAAAGGATCGTTGGCAACCTTGAACGCTAAAGCTGAAAATGCTTCATTATCTTCAAATTTTCTTTCTATTTCATCTTTTGAATTAGGTTTAGTTCCTTTTATTGAACCAATGTCTATAGGACTTGGTAAAAAATCTACAACTGCATCTAATAGTGGTTGAACACCTTTATTTTTAAATGCAGATCCAGTTAGCACAGGGACAAAATCAAAATTTATGCAACCTTTTCTTATACAAGAAATTAAATCTGTTTCAGATATTTCTTTTCCATTTAAGTAAGATTCCATTAGCTTTTCATCTTGTTCTACAGCTGTTTCTATTAATTCTTTTCTGTATTTGTTAGCCTGTTCTTTTAAATCTTCGGGAATATCAAAATATTCAAATTCTGCACCTAATTTTTCGTCTTTCCATATAACAGCTTTCATTTTAACAAGATCAACAACACCTTTTAAAGATGCTTCTATACCAACTGGTAGCTGCATGACTAAAGGTTTTGCCCCCAATCTATCCTTAATCATTTCAACACAATTAAAAAAATCAGCTCCTGTTCTATCTAACTTATTTACAAAACAAATTCGCGGAACTTTATACTTGTCAGCTTGTCTCCATACAGTTTCAGACTGAGGCTCTACACCCGCTACACCATCAAACACGCAAACAGCACCGTCTAGAACTTTTGATGATCTTTCAACTTCAATAGTAAAATCAACATGGCCTGGAGTGTCAATAATGTTAATTCTATTTTCTTTCCAAAAACATGTAGTGGCAGCTGATGTAATAGTGATACCTCTTTCTTGTTCTTGCTCCATCCAATCCATTGTTGCGGCACCATCGTGTACTTCACCAATTTTGTGACTTTTTCCTGTATAATATAAAATTCTTTCAGTAGTAGTAGTTTTGCCAGCATCTATGTGAGCCATAATGCCAATATTTCTATATTTTTCTAATTTATGTGTTCGTGACATTTTTTACCACCTGTAGTGAGCAAAAGCTTTATTTGACTCTGCCATTTTATGTGTATCTTCTCTTTTTTTAATAGCTGCACCTTTTCTTTGTGACGCATCCATCACTTCATTAAATAATTTTTCTGACATTGTTTTATTTTTTCTTTTTCTTGAAGCTTCAAGCAGCCATCTTAAAGCTAAAGTTTCTGATCTTTTGCTTTTTACTTCGACAGGAACTTGGTATGTCGCTCCACCTACTCTTCTCGACATCACTTCAAGATTAGGTCTTATATTGTTTATAGCATCAGTAAAAACTTTTAAAGGATCCAATTTAGTTTTGCTTTTAATATTTTCAAGCGCGGTATAGATTATTTTTTCAGCTGCAGTTTTTTTACCATCGTACATAACAAAATTAATAAACTTTGCAACAGTTAGCGATCCATATTTGGCATCTGGATAAAATTTTTTTCTTGGCGCTTTATTCTTTCTTGACATAATTTATTTTGGTTTTTTTGCTCCATATAGAGATCTTCGTTGTTTACGTGCCGTTACACCTTGTGTATCTAAATTACCTCTCAGTATATGATAACGAACTCCTGGTAAATCTTTTACTCTTCCTCCTCGTATTAAAACTACAGAGTGTTCTTGTAAATTATGTCCTTCTCCAGGAATGTAACATGTAACTTCATGTCCATTGGATAGTCTTACTCTTGCTACTTTTCTTAAAGCTGAATTAGGTTTTTTTGGAGTTGTTGTATAAACTTTAGTACAAACACCTCTTTTATGTGGCGAATGCTCTAAAGCAGGAACTTTACTCCTCATTTTTTGTATCTTTCTACTTTTTTTTATCAACTGGTTTATAGTTGGCATAATTTTTAATAATTTTATTTTGATTGTTGAAGAGAGATCTAATCTAATTTAATTTAGACTTAAATATTTAGCTAGTGTTTGAGGTAAATACTACCTCACTTCTAACTATCAAAATTGCGACAAAGTACTAAGTGTGACATTTAAAGTCAACACGCAAAATAGTTATAATTCATTCGTAGGGGTTCAGAAAGTATATAAAATACCTTCGCTTTAGGATGCGGGTAACTCTTTTTTGTCCTCAATTTTTGACTCTAATTTTGCCGAAATAAGTGCTTTATCTCTTTCGTTGGCTGTTTTTTGCCATTTTATTCTTGTCGAGCCGGTTCCAGCAGGTATTAATCTACCCACTATAACATTTTCTTTTAAACCTTTTAATTTATCTACCTTACCTTTTATGGCAGCATCTGTAAGAACTCTTGTAGTTTCTTGGAAAGATGCAGCTGAAATAAACGAATTAGTTTGAAGTGATGCTTTTGTTATTCCTAATAAAACTCTCTCTCCAGAAGCAGGTTTTTTGCCATCTTTCTTTAATGAATCGTTTATTTCATCCAATTCATTTTTATCAACTAACTCACCGAGCAAATATTCAGAATCTCCTGATTTTTTAATCTCAACTTTTTTCAACATTTGCCTCAAAATCGTTTCAATGTGCTTGTCGTTAATTACAACTCCTTGTAGTCGATAAACTTCTTGCACTTCATTTACGAAATAGTCAGTTAAAGCTTCAATACCTAAAATCCTTAATATATCATGTGGTAAAGGGCTACCATCTAATAAATATTCTCCTTTTTTAATTTTTTCTCCCTGATTAAAATTTATATGCTTACCTTTTGGTATTAAATAAGATGAAGATAAACCTTCAGGAGTAACTATAGAAACCTTTAGCTTTCCTCTTAATTCTTTTCCAAATTCTATTGATCCATCATTTTCAGCAATAATAGCGCTATCTTTTGGTTTTCTTGCTTCAAATAAATCCGCAACTCTTGGAAGGCCTCCTGTAATATCTTTTGTTTTAGAAGTTCCTTTTGGAAGTCTCGCTAATACATCTCCAGCATTAACTTTTTGACCATCGTTAACTGATAAAATTGAATCGGGTACTAAATAATATCTAGCTTCATTTTCGTCAGCTTTTTTTATAACATTACCTTTTTCATCTCTTAATGTTATTCTAGGTTTTAACTCACTATTTTTAGATTGAGATCTCCAGTCCAAAACAGATTTTGATGTTATGCCAGTTGTGTCATCTATTGTTTCTGCAAGTGAATTACCATCAACTAAATCCATGTAACTAGCTACTCCACTTTTTTCTGCAATAACTGGTAAAGTATATGGGTCCCACTCACAAATCTTGCTTCCTTTTTTAACTGTTTCCCCACTATCAAAAAATAATTTAGCTCCATAAGGAACTTTGTATATTGCAAGTTGTCTTTGGTGGTCGTCTTCAATAAAAATTTGTGTATTTCTACCCATTATGATTTTATTCTTTTTTGAATCTTCAATAAGATTCTTGTTTATAATTTTAATTATTCCATTTGCATGAGCTACTACTTGTGACTCTTCTTTTATTTGTGCTGTTCCACCTACGTGAAATGTTCTCATTGTTAATTGCGTCCCTGGTTCACCTATTGATTGAGCTGCAATCATACCTATAGCTACTCCTTGCGTGATTGTTTTTCCTCTTGATAAATCTCTTCCATAACATGTGGCACAAACACCATCTCTAGAAATACAAGTCATTACTGAATGAACTTTGATTGACTTTACTCCCGCTGCATCTATTTTTTCACAAGCATATTCATCAATCATGGTTTTCTTTTTAATAACAACTTCACCAGTAATTGGATTTTTAACATCATCAGCTGCTGATCTTCCTAATACTCTTTCCGATAAACTTACTATTATATTTCCACCTTCAATTATTTCTGATAAAGTTATGGAATCTTTCGGCTTAGATCCGCAATCTACTGAAGTAATTGAAATATCTTGAGCTACATCACACAACCTTCTAGTTAAATAACCAGAGTTGGCCGTCTTTAATGCGGTGTCTGCAAGACCTTTTCTAGCTCCGTGTGTTGAATTAAAATACTCTAACGCATTAAGACCTTCTTTAAAGTTTGCAACTATTGGTGTTTCAATAATTTCTCCAGAAGGTTTTGCTATAAGTCCACGCATTCCAGCAAGCTGTTTCATTTGTGCCGCAGAGCCTCTAGCGCCAGAGTTTGCCATCATATAAACTGAATTTGTTTCTATTCTGCCGTTAGGCATAATTTTAGTCGCTGATGAGATTCCATCCATCATTTCGTTGGCAATCAAATCTGTACATTTAGACCAAACATCAATAACTTTATTATATTTTTCACCTCTCGTGATTAATCCCTCAGCATATTGGCCTTCATAATCTTCAATTTGTTTTTTTGCATCATTTACAAGTTTTTGTTTAGTTTTTGGAATAATTAAGTCATCTTTTCCAAAAGAAATTGCTGATTTAAATGCGTGTTTAAAACCTAGAGCTTTAACATCGTCGCAAAAAATAACTGTAGCTTTTTGTCCACAAAATCTAAAGACATTATCAATAATTTCAGAAACTTGTTTTTTTGAAAGAATTCTATCTATTAATGAAAATTTAATTTTGTGATTCTTGGGTAAAATACTTGATAAAATAAATCTTCCAGCGGTGCTTTTATATTTTTCAACAATTTTTTCACCCTTTTCATTTACAGTTTCAAATCTAGAGATAATAGGTGTATGTATACTAATAGACTTTACTTCTAAAGCTTGTTCTATTTCAGCAACATTACTAAAGTAACCTGCGGATTTTTCTTCAGCTTTTTTTTCTGTTGATTGTGATAAATAATATATTCCTAATACCATATCTTGGCTGGGAACAATAATAGGCTTTCCATTTGATGGGCTTAAAATATTGTTGGTAGACATCATTAGTACTCTTGCTTCAAGCTGCGCTTCTATACTTAATGGAATATGAACTGCCATTTGATCTCCGTCAAAATCTGCGTTAAAAGCGGCACACACTAATGGATGTAATTCTATAGCACTACCTTCAATTAATTTAGCTTCAAAAGCTTGAACACCCAATCTGTGTAATGTAGGAGCTCTATTTAAAATCACTGGATGCTCTCTAACAATAGTTTCTAATGCATCCCAAACTTCACTTTTTTCTTTTTCAACCATTCTTTTTGCTTGTTTAATAGTTGTGGCAAGTCCCAATTTATCCAACCTTGCATATAAGAAGGGTTTAAATAATTCTACTGCCATTTTTTTAGGTAGTCCGCATTGATGTAGTTTTAATTCAGGGCCAGCTACAATTACCGATCTACCAGAATAATCAACTCTTTTACCTAACAAGTTTTGTCTAAACCTTCCTTGTTTACCTTTTAACATTTCAGCTAAAGATTTAAGTGGACGTTTACCTGTGCCGGTAATTACTCTGCCTCTTCTTCCATTATCAAATAATGCATCGACAGATTCTTGAAGCATTCTTTTTTCATTTCTAACAATAATATCAGGAGCTTTTAAATCCATTAATCTTTTTAATCTATTGTTTCTATTTATTACTCTTCTATACAAATCATTTAAATCAGAAGTGGCGAATCTTCCTCCATCTAAAGGAACAAGAGGTCTAAGCTCTGGTGGAATAACTGGTATACAAGTTAAAATCATCCATTCTGGTTTATTTCCAGTTTTTAGAAAAGATTCTACTAATTTGAGTCTTTTTATTGTTTTTTCTTCGGTAACTTTAGATTTTACTTCTAATAAAATAACTCTTAATTTTTCTTTTTCTTCTTTTAAATTTAGATTAATCAAAAGTTCTCTTATAGCTTCTGCACCAATACCTGCTGTAAATGCGTCTTCACCATATTCTTCTTGAGCTTTTAAATAACCTTCTTCTGAAAGCAATTCTTTCTTTTTTAATTTTGTTAGGCCTGGTTCTATAACTACAAAGTTCTCAAAATATAAAACTTTTTCAACATCTTTAAGCTTCATTTCAACAGCAAGCGAAATTCTGCTAGGTAATGATTTCAAAAACCATATATGTGAAACTGGACAAGCTAATTCAATATGTCCCATTCTGTCACGTCGTACATTTGATTTTGTTATTTCAACACCACATTTTTCACAAATGATGCCTCTAAACTTCATTCTTTTATATTTTCCACATAGACATTCGTAATCTTTAATGGGGCCAAATATTCTTGCACAAAACAATCCATCTTTTTCTGGTTTGAAAGTTCTGTAATTAATTGTTTCTGGTTTTTTTATTTCTCCAAAAGACCATGATTTTATTTTATCAGGACTAGCGAGAGAAATTTTTATTTTATCAAATTTCTTTTCTATAGGTGTTTTTTTAAATAATTTTTCTATATCTCTTTGCATTTAATTAATTTATTTCTATATTTAAACCCAGTGATCTAATCTCTTTAATTAAAACGTTGAAAGATTCTGGTATTCCTGATTCAAATTTATCATCACCTTTTACTATACTTTCGTAAACTTTTGTTCTTCCGGCAACATCATCAGACTTAACTGTTAAAATTTCTTGCAGAGTATATGACGCGCCGTAAGCTTCTAGAGCCCATACTTCCATTTCTCCAAATCTTTGTCCTCCTAATTGAGCTTTTCCACCGAGCGGTTGTTGCGTTACCAGACTATATGGTCCAGTTGATCTAGCGTGGATTTTATCTTCTACTAAATGGTGAAGTTTAAGCATGTATATAATTCCGACCGTAACTTTTCTATCAAACTGCTCTCCTGTTCTTCCGTCCCATAAAGAAGTTTGTCCTGATGATGGTAGGTCAGCTAGTTTAAGCAAATCATCAACGTCTTCAACTGAAGCTCCATCGAAAACAGGTGTAGATATAGGTATTCCTAATGATAAATTTGCCGATAATTCGTCAAATTCCTTACTTTTTAATTGTTTTATTTTTTTCTCGAATGTTTCTGTTCCATAGATTTTTTTAAGGAGTTCACTGATAACACTTTGTCTTTTTTTCTGGTCAGTGTATAATTTTATAGTCTCATTAATTTTTTCACCTAATTCAGAGCACGCCCACCCAAGATGTGTTTCTAAGATTTGACCTACATTCATTCTGCTTGGCACTCCTAAGGGGTTAAGAACAACATCAACAGGTTTACCATTTTCCATATAAGGCATATCTTCTACTGGTACAATTTTGCTTATAACTCCTTTGTTACCATGTCTACCAGCCATCTTATCTCCTGGTTTTAGACTTCTTTTTACCGCAACAAAAACTTTTACCATTTTTAAAACGTTGGGCAAAAGTTCGTCACCTTGTCGAATTTTTTCAACTTTATCTTCAAAACGAACTTTTATATCTTCTTTAATATTAGAATACTGATTTTTTAAGGTAGACAAATCTTTGTCTGCTTGATTGTCGCTAAATTCCATTTTCCAGAAATCGCCTAATTTAAATTTTTTAATATCATCATCAGTAATTTTGCTATCTGCTTTAAAATCTGCAAAATCGTTTTTTAATTTTTTATCTTTTATTATTTCTTCAGCTCTAACTTTTATGTTTCTCTCTAAAATTTCTTCTTCAACAATTTTATCTTCTTGCACAGATTCAATTTCTGATCTTTCTATAGCTGTTGATCTTTCGTCTCTTTCGATTCCATGTCGGTTAAACACTCTTACATCAATAACGGTACCACTACCTCCTGGTGGCATTTTTAAAGAAGAATCTCTTACATCGGTGGCTTTTTCTCCAAATATAGATCTTAGTAATTTTTCTTCAGGGTTTGAAATCGTGTCTCCTTTTGGAGTAACTTTACCTACAAGAATGTCCCCAGGTTTTACTTCAGCTCCAATATAAACTACACCTGACTCGTCTAGGTTTCTTAAAGATTCTTCGCTAATATTTGGGATATCTCTTGTAATATCTTCAGTACCTAATTTGGTGTCCCTAGCCATTAATTCATATTCTTCAATATGAACAGAGGTAAAAACATCATCTGTCACGCATCTTTCAGAAATTAAAATTGAATCTTCAAAATTATAACCAAGCCATGGCATGAATGCTACTAAAACATTTTTTCCCAAAGCTAATTCACCAAGTTTGGTCGAGGGACCATCAGCAATAATATCACCTTTTTTAATTTCATCCCCTATTTTAACTAGTGGTTTTTGATTTATTGTAGTATTTTGATTTGACTTTTGAAACTTAAGTAAATTATAAATATCTACTCCAGATTTTGATAAATCTTTCTCGGTAGCCTTAACAACTATTCTTTTTCCATCAATTTTATCAACCACTCCATCTCTCTTAGAAATTATAGTAGCTCCTGAATCTATCGCGACGTCCTTTTCAATACCTGTTCCAACTAATGGTGACTCTGGTTTTATCAGAGGTACAGCTTGTCTCATCATGTTTGAGCCCATTAAAGCTCTATTCGCGTCATCATTTTCTAAAAATGGAATTAATGAAGCTGCTACTGATACTAATTGTTTTGGAGAGACGTCAGCATATTCAATTAATTCTGGTTTTGATAAAACAAAGTTAAGATTTTTTCTGCATGAAACAAGTTCTTCTTCAAACGCTCCATCATCACTTAAAATTGAATTTGCTTGAGCTATCGTATATTTAGATTCTTCAACAGCAGAAAGATATTCTATAGTATCGGAAACTTTTCCACCAATCACTTTTCTATATGGGCTTTCTAAAAAACCATATTTATTAACTTTTGAGTATGTAGCTAAACTATTTATCAATCCTATGTTTGGTCCTTCTGGGGTTTCTATAGGGCAAATTCTACCATAGTGAGTTGGGTGAACATCTCTTACTTCAAATCCGGCTCTTTCTCTAGTTAAGCCTCCAGGGCCTAAAGCTGAAACTCTACGTTTATGGGTTATTTCTGATAATGGATTTGTTTGATCCATAAATTGTGAAAGTTGTGATGTTGCAAAAAAATCTTTCATTACAGCTGTGATAGGTCTTGGGTTTATTAAATCTTGAGGCATAGCAGATTCAACTTCTAATAAAGTTGACATTTTTTCTGTTATAACTCTCTCCATACGTAATATTCCTATTCTAAATTGATTTTCCACTAATTCGCCAACGGACCTTACTCTCCGATTACCTAAGTGATCGATGTCATCGACTTCACCTTTTCCATCTCTAAGATCTAAAATATGTTTAATAATAGCTATAATGTCATCATTACGTAGAATGGTTGTGTCATTACTACAATTAAGTTGTAATTTACTATTCATTTTAACTCTACCTACGTCAGAAAGATCGTAGCGCTCTGAAGTAAAAAATAAATTTTGAAAAATTTTATAAGCAACATCAAAAGAAGGTGGTTCACCTGGTCTTAATACTTTATAAATATCATTAACAGCTTCTTCTTTATTTGTATTCTTTTCAACATTTAAAGTGTCAATTAAATATGGGCCTTTATTAATTGGGTCAATATCAGCGATAACTAATGTGTTAATATTGAGTTCAGATATCTTCTCCATGCTTTCTGGTAGTATCTGAGATCCCGACGTAAGAAAAACTTCTTCAGTTATAGGATTTTTTAAATCATTTTTTATATATTTTTCAATAAAAAAATCATTGGAAACTAAAATATTTTTTAGGCCATCATCGTATATTTTTTTTGCAATAGGAAAATTTATTTTTGATCCCTTTTTTAAAGCAATTTTTCCTGTTGTTGAGTTTATTAAATCTATTCTTAGCTTAACTGGACGTTTATAATCATCTGGATTAAATTTCGTCTTCCAATTTTTTGATGATTTATCATAAGTAAAACTTTTAAAATCATAAAATAAATCTAATATCTCTTGTTTGTTATAACCCAAGGCATATAATAAAGTTGTTACAGGTAATTTTCTTTTTCTATCTATTCTAAAGTATAATATATCTTTTACATCATACTCAAAATCTAACCAAGAACCTCTATTAGGGATTACTCTGCAATTAAAAAGCAACTTACCACTAGCGTGTGACTTGCCTTTATCGTGATCAAAAAAGACACCCGGACTTCTGTGCATTTGGTTTACAACGACTCTCTCTACACCGTTAATTACAAACGTTCCGCTTGGAGTCATTAATGGTATGTCTCCCATGTAAACCTCTTGTTCTTTAGCGGAATGAACTTGCTTTGTATTATTCTCTTTATCTATATCGTAAACAACTAAACGTAATGTTGGTCTAAAAGCTGAAGCATATGTTAAATCTCTTTGTCTACATTCCTCAACATCAAACTTAGGTTTTTCTAGTCTAAAAGATAAATATTCTAATGTTGCTTTGTCAGATAATTCTTCAATTGGAAAAACACTTTGAAGAACTTTTTCTAAACCTTTTTGTAAATTTGTTACAGAGGTGTCTTTTTTTGAAAGGAATGAATTGTAAGACTCTTTTTGAATCTCTATCAAATTTGGAATAGTTAATACTTCTTTTAACTTCCCGAAATTTTTTCTTATACTCTTTTTTTCAGTAAAAGATAATTGCATGTACAAATTTACATCTAAAGATGTAAACTAAATTTTTAAATTTTTAAAATTACTTTAATTCTACTTTAGCTCCAGCTGCCTCAAGCTTTTTCTTAGCCTCTTCGGCTTCTTTCTTAGGTACTCCAGTTTTTAACTCTTTAGGCGCTGCTTCGACTAAATCTTTAGCTTCTTTCAAACCTAATCCTGTTAAAACTCTAACTTCTTTAATTACATTAATTTTTTTATCTCCAAAAGCAGAAAGAAAAATAGTGTAATCACTTTTTTCTTCTTCCGCTGCCGCGCCACCCGCTGCAGGTGCGGCTGCTACAGCTGTTGCTGCAGTTACTCCCCATTTTTCTTCAAGTTGTTTTGAAAGGTCTGCCGCTTCAACAACTGTAAGTTTTGATAAATCTTCAATAATTTTATTTAAATCTGACATGAATTCCTTAAGTTAAACTTTTTTACTTTTAGCGAGCGTCAAAATAGCAATTTTTGAGCCAGGTGCAAGTAAAATACTCATTATTTTTTGCGCCGGCTTATTCAAAATGCTCACTATTTGTGATCTAGCCTCATTTAGGGTAGGAAGTGTGGCAATTTTAGCCACATCTTCAAGTGAAAGAGGCTCTTTTTCCATGATTCCACCAACTATTTTTAAATTTGTATTTTTTTTGGCAAATTTGGTTAGAATTTTGGCTGAAGTTATAGCGTCATCTGAAAAAGCAACAGCTGTAGGTCCTGTAAATAAACCTTCTAATTTTTCAAACTTAGTACCCTCTAGTGCCAATTTTGTAATTCTATTTTTTGTAATTTTAAATAAAATACCGTGTTCACGCATTTCAGATTTCATTTCTTCAATTTGCTTAACTGTCATGCCTTGATAATGAGTAATAAAAATGGACTCTTTTTTAGTAAAGAAACTTTTCATTTCTTCTATATATGTTTTTTTTCTTTCTTTATTCATCATAATATTAATTGCCAGCTTTTAATTTGTAAGATATGCCCATTGATGAAGTCAAGAAACTAGAGGTGATAAAATTACCTTTTATTCCTTGAGGTTTTTCTTTTAAAATCGCTTCACGAATTGAATTATAATTTTCTTTAATTTTATCATCAGAAAAAACTTTCTTACCTATAGAGGCATTAAGATTTCCATCTTTATCATTTTTAATTTCAATTTGACCTGACTTTATGAGTTTTACCACTTTGGAAATATCGCTGGTAACTGTACCAAGTTTTGGGTTTGGCATAAGTCCCTTTGGACCTAAAATTTTAGCAAGTTTTCCTATTTTTGACATCATTGCTGGTGTAGAAATCATTTTATCAAATTCAATTTTTCCATTACTTATATCTGTAAGTAATTTTTCAGAATTATGAAAATCAGCTCCAGAATTTTTGGCTTCTTCTGTCTTGTTTTCTTCGCATAAAACTGCAACTTTTATTTTTTTTCCATTCCCATGAGGAAGATTAACGACTGTTCGTAAACCTACATCTGTCTTCTTTTGTTTTAAGTTTAGTTTGAAAGATACATCTATAGATTCATTGAACTTGGTTGTGCAGTTTGACTTCACTTTTTTAATAGCTTCATCTATAGGTTCAATTGTTTTACTTTTTTTTAATTCTTTAAGTTTCTTAAATCTTTTTGATATTTTGCTTTTCATTAGTTTTTAACCTCTATGCCCATTGATCTTGCTGAGCCACATATTATCTTTGTTGCTTCTTTTAGATCGTTGGCATTTAAATCTTTCATTTTTTCTTGTGCAATATTTTCTGCTTGTTTCATTGTAATAGAGCCAGCGATAACTCTACCAGGTTCTTTTGATCCACCTTTTAATTTTGCTGCTTCTTTAATAAAGTGAGAAGCTGGTGGTGATTTAATAATAAAATCAAATTTTTTATCTTTATAAACGGTAATAACTACAGGAATTGGTTTTCCCATAAAACTTTTTGTTTTTTCATTAAAAGCTTTGCAAAATTCCATGATATTTATTCCTCTTTGGCCCAATGCGGGGCCAACTGGAGGGGCTGGATTTGCTTGTCCTCCTTTTATTTGCAATTTTACATATCCTGTTATTTCTTTAGCCATAGTTATGATTTCTCTACTTGGTTATACTCTAATTCTATCGGTGTTGGTCTACCGAAAATAGAAACTGATACTTTAAGTCTCGACTTATCTTCATCAACCTCTTCTACTAAACCATTAAACGATGCAAATGGTCCTTCGCATACTCTTACTTGCTCACCAATATCAAAACTAATTTTAACTTCGGGAGCTAAAGTTCCTTCTTTGATGTTGCCTAGTATTTTATCAATCTCTTTTTCTGGAACTGGAACTGGTGTTCCGGTCGTTCCTAAGAAGCCAGTTACTTTTTGTATATTTTTAATCATATGATATAGATCTTTACTCATTTCCATCTTAACCAAAACATAGCTTGGAAAATATTTTTTATTTCTTTGAACTCTTTTTCCTCTTTTTACTTCCGTAACTTCGTGAGTGGGTACCAAAACTTCACTAATCTTTGTTTCTAATTCCTGAGTTTTTATTAAATCTTTTAAAGTATCAGCAACTTTTTGTTCAAATCCTGAAAATGTTTGCACTATATACCAGTTATTCATACTTAAATACTTATAGTTAATATTAAATCCAATAAGAAACTAAAAAATTGGTCAGCTAATAAAAAAAAAATTGCAGCAATACTTGCTAGAGCAAAGACCATTACAGATCCGATTAAAACCTCTCTTCTAGCAGGCCATGTCACTTTAAAAGCCTCTTGCTTTACATTTTGAATAAATTTAAGTGGATTAATCATTTTTTTTTTTGGCAGGAGCGGAGGGAATCGAACCCCCAACCTCCGGTTTTGGAGACCGGCGCTCTACCAATTGAGCTACGCTCCTAGTAGCTTATTTTATAATTTTTGTTACTACACCAGCTCCAACTGTTTTACCACCTTCTCTAATTGCAAAATTTAGCTTCTCATTCATTGCTATAGGCGTAATTAATTTAACATTAAATTTAGAATCATCCCCCGGCATGACCATTTCCGTTCCTGAAGGAAGTGTAACTTCTCCAGTAACGTCCGTTGTTCTAAAATAAAACTGCGGTCTATATTTTGTAAAGAATGGGGTATGTCTTCCACCTTCTTCTTTTTTTAATATATATGCTTGAGCTTCGAATTCAGTGTGAGGAGTTACTGAACCAGGTTTAGCCAATACTTGACCTCTTTCAATATCTTCTCTTTCAACACCTCTTAACAAAGCGCCAATGTTATCTCCAGCTTCACCTGTATCTAAAATTTTTCTGAACATTTCTACCCCGGTGATAACAGTTTTTTTAGTTTCTTTTATACCAACTATTTCAAGTTCCTCACCTGTCTTAACAACACCTTGCTCGACACGTCCTGTAGCAACAGTTCCACGACCTGAAATTGAAAAAACATCTTCTATTGGCATTAAGAAAGGTTTATCTTT
>Ga0114997_10000493_pt1 | contig 32214 bp, 25 predicted proteins | sample ArcticOcean_MG_C_2_FD_87045 | JGI IMG/M metagenome (GOLD analysis project Ga0114997, IMG submission 87045) | Marine microbial communities from western Arctic Ocean - ArcticOcean_MG_CB4_136 | ecosystem: Environmental > Aquatic > Marine > Oceanic | place: Arctic Ocean: Canada Basin | collected... | reverse complement strand
GAGCTTCGCAAGCTTCTCGCTGGAAAGAAGAAGTTGTTGCGACCGTGGGGCGAGGCGGAATCTGGCGATTTGCAAGCGCTTGCGGAGTCGCCGACTTTAGCCGTCGATTTGTTGCCGTCCTTGTTTGAAGACGACGACGATAAGGTTCGCGAGAACGCGATGAGTACTTACGCGCGCCGTGTTTATCGCGCACACAACATTCTCGAAGTTTCCAAAGGCGAAACTGGGAACTCTATGACGTGGAAGTTCAAGTTCCGCACGTATCCGGATGATTCTCCTGTTCGAACCGGTTTGCTCGTCACCGCGAAGAATATCTCCGAAGTCGAACAAAACTTTGGCTCGTATTTGGCGCAGTTAAAGGCGGCGCACGGTGACGCCAAGGGCCCACCGGTGTTACATATTGCGCAAACCGAGCAGCCAGACGACGGCGATTGGTCGTTGAAGATGGACCAAGTCTGCGCAAAGCACAAGGACGAATTGAAAGCCTTGAACGTGAAATTTGTCAACTGCTTGGTGTTTGAGAAGTTTGCGTTACCGGTCTACCGCACGTGGCACGTGAACAAGGACTACGCCGAAGATCCGCTCTACAGAGGCGAGCGTCCGACGGTGTTGCACTTGCTCGAGCTCGTTCGATTGGAGAACTACAAATTGACGAGAATACCGACGGTGAACAGAGACTTGCATATTTACGTGGGTGATTTGGCCGCCGGTACGAGAGCGAAAGACATGTTGTTGAGAAGACTCGCGCACAGCAAAGACACCATGTCTGGCGGTTTGGAAAGAACTTTGAATAAGGCTTTGGACGCGATCGATATCGCGAGAATGGATTCAAAAGCGAAAGGATGCAACTCCACTAGAATTTACATCAACTATTTATCTGAGGTTGAGGGCGACTTCACGAAGAAGGCGAACTTGTTGAAGGAGAAGGTTTCCGAATACATCGCCGCCAACTCCACTAGATTGTCAAACTTGTCCGTCGATGAGATTGAACTTCGATTCCGAGTGAGCAACGAATTGACGCCGATTCGCATCATGGGCACGTCCATGTCCGGCAACTGGTTGAAGGTTGACATGTACAGAGAGTACCTCGAACCGGTTTCTGGACGCGCCGAGCAATTCTGCTTGATTGGCGCGGATGGTAACGAGGATGCGTGCTTCTTTGAGCCGTACCCGTCGGCGGGTCCGTTACAAAACAAGAGAGCAATTGCGAGAGCTATCGGGACGACGTACATTTATGACTTCCTCGGCTTGATTGAAAAAGCGATATTGTCCGCGTGGAGAAAGCAAATCGCCTCTTTCGGCGCCGGTTCTGTTCCGCAAAACTTCTTCCAAGCTGAAGAGGCGGTCTTTGACGAAAGCACGAAGGAGTTGACGTGGACGAAGGAAGGCGTCCCGGGTCAAAATAAAATCGGTATGGTTGCGTGGAGATGCACGATGAAGACGTGCGAATACCCGGAAGGAAGAGAAGTAGTGTTTGTCGGGAACGATTGCACCATCATGTCTGGTTCGTTTGGCGTCAAGGAGGACGACTTCTACTTTGCCGTCTCTCAATACGCCAGAGAAAATAACATTCCGAGAGTCTTCTTGGCATGTAACTCTGGCGCCCGAATTGGTTTAGTCGAGGAGTTGAAGCCGTATTTCAAAGTAGCGTGGATTGACGATACCAACCCGGGTATGGGCTTCAAGTACCTCTACCTCACCGAGGCGGACTATAAGAACTTCCCCGAAGGCACGGTCAACGCGGAGAAAGTGAACGAAGGCGGCGAAACGCGAATGAAGTTGACGGATATCATCGGTCAAATTCACGGCATCGGCGTCGAAAATTTGAGAGGTTCTGGTATGATTGCCGGCGAGCAGTCCGCGGCGTACGATCAAGCGTTTACCTTGTCATACATCTCCGGTCGATCTGTTGGTATCGGCGCTTACTTGAACAGATTAGGTCAAAGAAACATCCAAATGAAGAACGGTCCGATGATTTTAACTGGCTACTTGGCCTTGAACAAGTTGCTCGGGAAAGAAGTGTACACTTCTCAAGACCAACTTGGCGGTCCACAAGTCATGATGCCGAACGGCGTCTCGCACTTGCAAGTCGAAGACGATCAAGCCGGCGTCGATGCCATCATCCGATGGTTGTCGTACACGCCAAAGACGACCATCGGAATGGCGCCGGCGTTGCCGACGTCCGATCCGGTGAATCGCGCGATTGAGTTTATGCCGACGAAGACGCCGTACGATCCGCGTCACATGCTCGCCGGTACGATCAACCCGGAAACTGGTGACTACGTCTCTGGCTTTTTCGATAAGGATTCGTGGACCGAAACCTTACCGGACTGGGGTAAATCCGTCGTCGTCGGCCGCGCTCGATTAGGCGGCATCCCGATGGGTGTCATCTCGGTCGAGACGCGCTTGATGGAGCAACGTATCCCGGCGGATCCGGCGAACCCGGAATCCCGTGAGGCTGTTTTAGCGCAAGCCGGTCAAGTTTGGTTTCCGGACTCTGCGCACAAAACGGCCACGGCGATTCGAGATTTCAATAAAGGCGAAAACTTGCCGTTGATCATTTTTGCCAACTGGAGAGGCTTCTCCGGCGGTACGAGAGATATGTACGGCGAGATTTTGAAATTCGGGGCTATGATTGTAGACGAGTTGAGAGAGTACAAGCAACCGGTATTCGTATACATCCCGCCGAACGGTGAATTGAGAGGTGGCGCGTGGGTCGTCGTCGATCCAACCATCAACTTGAAGAAGATGGAGATGTTTGCCGACACGGAGTCTCGAGGTGGTATCTTAGAACCGCCGGGAATCTGCGAGGTCAAGTTCCGCCAAAAAGATCAACTTTTGACCATGCATAGAATGGATTCGGAGTTGATGGAGTTAGACAAGAACCCAGAAGCGAATCACGATGCGATCAAGAAGCGAGAGAATGCGTTGTTGCCGATGTACACGCAAGTCGCGCACGAGTTTGCGGATTTACACGATCGATCGGGGAGAATGTTCGCCAAGGGCGTCATCAACGGCGTCGTCCAGTGGCCAAAAGCCAGAGAATACTTCTACAACCGATTGCAGCGACGATTATCCATTGATGCGCTCATCGATTCATGCGAAGACAAATTAGGCAGCAGCGTCAAAATGGCTCGATCGGTTTCTGAAATCGTCAAAGACGCAATCGTCGTCGCCGGCGGGTGCGCGTGGGACGACGACTTGAAAGTCAAATCTTACGTGGACTCCAACGGAGATAAAATCGTTTCTGCCGTCATGCAAGAAGCGAGAACGGCCAAGGTTGCGGCCATGTTATCTGAAATCAAAGCTTTGGACGCTGAAACCGTCGCCGCGGTAAAGAACGGTTTGTAGGAATACTTTTTTATGATGACACATGAAACACACACACACACACACACAAAAAGCAAAAAGAGAGAGAAGAAGAGAGAGCGTTTTAATAATAACAGAGAACAAAGAACACAAAGAACAGAAAAACGAAAGAAGATTTTACTGCCAAAATACGTACATACATTTCGCTCTTTCCCAAAAAAAATTGAAATATATTTTGATGAGCGCCACCAAATCCTCTCTTTCGAGGGAGAAGAGGAAATCGCAGAAATACGAGGGTGAATTCCAGCCAGAATCGTGCAATCAATTTATAATAATCGCTTTTTGTGGTATTTGATCACACTGAGAGAGAAGATATTCTGGGCAAAACGAAATTGGAAAAACGGAAAAGAAGATATTATACATATCGTCATAACCGCACCTCTTGACATCTACACTTATATATATACTATACCTATATATATACTTTATTCAGTAACCGAGCACTGCTAAGATTTTAAGAATAAGAAAGATGATGACGACGACGACTTTGACGCAATCATCATCCACTTTGATGGGATCCTCGTGGAGATCATCGCTTCGTGCAAAGCAACACCAACGCGCGACGATGAGAACGAAAGTATCCGCGCAAATCGGATTCGGAACGGATAAAAAATGGTTAAAAACCACCATATACCCAGAGTGGGGGTCCTTCCCAAACGCGAAAGAAGGCGTCCCATCCGAATGGTCGAATTTAACCCCGGAAGAGTACCGCAAAAACGCGGATATCGAAGTCATCCACGGGCGATGGGCCATGTTGGCGGTCTCGGGCGTCTGGGCGCAAGAGAACGCCGGGGCGGGCCCGTGGTGGGAAGCCGGGAAGGAATGCACGATTGACTCGTGTAAGTTAACATACGCCGGGTTCGGGGATTTCAAATCCTCACCAACCGGCGCTTTGTTCGGGTTGATTTTCATCGAGACGTTGTTGTTAGGCGGCGCCGAGGCGTACCGAACCGGTTTGTTAGAAAACCCGTTCCAAGACGGATTGAAGCAAAACGACGCGTACCCGGGTGGTAGATTCGACCCGTTCAATTACGCCGAAAAGGAAGATTTGGATTTGATGAAAATCAGAGAACTGAAGCACGGACGATTGGCCATGTTGGCGTGGTTGGGTATTCTCGGTCAGGCGGTGTCCACCAGAGCGGGAGCGGTGAGCAACGCCACCGCGCACATCGGCGACGTGTACCACTGCAACGTGTTCGATCGAAGCGGGTGCGCCTTTTAAAAAAGTACTATTTGACGCACAATTTTCGGCGATATTCAAACAACAACAACACACACAACAACAGTATACAACATTAGAGAGAGATTCTTTCACATCAAGCAAACTACATAATAACCATCGCGAACAAACGTATCAAAACTCTTCACTAAAAACGCTTACAAAATGCCAGCCCCAACCACCATTCGCGCGCTTTTCCACCCGCTCGAAAACGAAGCGAAGGACACAGAAAAAGAGAAAAAAGAACACCAACAACATCGACAACGCTTTGTCGAGAGTAAAAGCACGTTTTTCTCTTCAAAGTTTATCTTATTCTTCTTTGATTCCGGGAGAAAAACTCGGGAAATCTCCATCCCAGTTGCCTTCGATAAACAAAAGAGCAACTTTTTAATCGGACCATCGGCGTTATGGTGGCGAGAAGCGTTCGCGATTTCCTCCTCTTTATTGCGAGAGGAAGAGAGTACCAGTGGTGTGAATGTAAATGGGGGGTATAAAAGCAACGACGAAGCGGCGATGGCGGATTTAGGCCACGCGGCGGAAGCGACGTTGGAAATCGCTCGAGTGGTCAGTGGGACCATGTTGGAGGATTTGCGCAAGACTACCAGGTCGCTGGAATTTTGGGAGGAGAAGCGAGACGAGATTTCGAGAGGTGGAGATGTCTCACATAGACTGTTTTTAACCTTACGGTGTGGTCCGAGAGCGTTTATTGAGGAGACGAAAGGGTTCGTGAAACGGAAAGCGGTGGCGGCGAGACGGAGGGCGATGTACGTCTCCGGGAACGCGAGAAGGAAGAACGGCGATAAATCGGCGAGGAGTAAGAGCGGGGAAGAGAAGGAAAAGGAAGAGGAACACTTGTTGGAGACGTTGTTGACGGTTCCACCGGCGAGGGCGGTGATTGATGGGAAGGTAGCGGCGTTAGGGAAGATGCAGAGGAGTTTGGCGAGCGCGGTGGCGAGAGTGCACGCGAGAGCGGATGATTTAGTCAACGGCGATTACAATCGGAGGAAACGAGGGAAGGGAGAGGACGAAGACGAAGACGAAGATGAAGACGAAGAGGTATCGGAGGAGGAGTTAAGGAAGAGAGAGGTGGAAAAAACGAGAGATGCGGTGGAACGGTGCGTGAATGGGATAAACGAAGCGATTGAGCTCGTGAAATCTACCGCGTCGACGTTAAACGCCGAGCACGAGGACGAGGACGACGAGGACAACAACAACAACGAAAGTAAAAAGAGAAACGCCGAAGAGGCGGCAGAAGCAGAGCGAAATAATGATGACGACGACCACGATAACGACGACCACGACGATGCGGTCTCTCCGAGACGACCGTCGAGCTCTCTCGAGCGCACCATCTCGAATTCGCCGTTATTCGCCGGGATGATGCACAATCGAACGAATTCGCTCGTCTCGAGCGTCTCAAGAAGTGGCACACCAAAGATTCCAGATTCGCCAAAATCAGCCGCTCAAGCTCACGCGTCGTCGCGTTTGTCGTCGTCGCCGCAAAACAACAACAGTAGCCCGACTTTACAACGCCAAAACGCCTCCTTACAGCGATCAAATTCGTACTTTCAGAATCTCATCAAAAACACGTTTCTCGGTGACATCTTCTTATCAGACGGCGGAACCGGCGCACGCGTCGGATTTGTCTCGCACAAGCTCCGCACGCGTTTGATGGCTAAATCGGGAGAACCAATCCCGTTCCCGTTAGAAAACGACGTAATGTGGGAAGCCATCGTAACGACGGAATCTCGATTTGAAAAAGCTCGCAAAGCGGTTGGTCGCACGGTTGAAAGACACCGCAAGCCGACAAAATACGAACGCCGATGGATTCCCATCAGTGTCCTAATGTTAGTCGGCGTGAGTAGCGCGATTGTGCTCGTTCGAAAATCTTCCTTGTGCGGTTCCACCGAGTTGGACGAAACGTTGAAAGCGGCGTACGAAACTACGCGCACGTTTTTCAACTCGTACATGAAAACGCCGTCGAAAGAGCTGAAGCAAGAACTCACGAAAGCGTTCGACACTGGAGACAGAGAAGACGCGGCGGCGAGATTAGACGAATCGCAGGTGTCTTTAGATAGAATGTTAAAAGAGTACGTGAAGAATGCAACGAAACCGGGGTTTTCGGAGTCGTTGACGAGAGCGTATCAATCGGTGGGCGCTATGACTGGCGGCGGCGGAGACGAACACGCCGAAGGATCAGGAGCAGAAGCAGGACCAGGCGAAGAGACGACAACGGCGAACAAAATCGATCCAATGTCACTCGTGACTGCGCGCGTAGAAGAGGAATTAAAAGCGCCACTGCAAAACATGCTCGGCGGCGATCTCATGCAACTCTTGCTCATCCAAACGCAAGTCATGAAAGTTGAGATGGAAGACGCTTTGCTTCAAATGGACGCCGTCATGCGCGCGAACCGTTTGAATTTCGCCCTCATGGCGTGTTTTCCCGCGACTTTGTTCGTGTACGGGAGCGTCTCGTTTTCGAAAACCGTCGGTGCCGCGCGCGCGTTTCAAAAGAGACGCAAAGCACGGGAAGAGATGCGTTTGTTAGTAGCCGACGCGGAACGATCTTTGATGCGATTGAAAATGACGCGAGACGAGTTTACCAAGCGCCGCCGCGCTCTGGAGGACAACAACGAAGACAATTCGGACTCAGACGACGCGTCTGATTACAACCTCATTCACCGATTAGAAATCGCGGAAGAACACCGCCGACGCCGCTTAGAACTGGACGCATCCTTCGACGCCAACGCCGCCCCGTCCTCGCCCGCCGCGCGCCTCCACGCCACCAAAAACAAATTCGACGACGAAAACCTCGAAAACGAAACCTTTCACCAAGGCATGCTTCTCTACGCCGTCAACGCGCTCTACGCGTCCGTCCAAAAGCACAAGCGCATGTTCACGCCGAAAGAATTCAGAGGCGTTAAATTGGACGCCATGGCGTTGGCCGACGTCGGCGTCTCCATCGAAGGGAAACTGTTGACCACGCAGAGACTGGCGAGGATATATAAAGGGTTCCAGAGTGAACCGCACAGAGTTCCCAGCATCGTGACTGGGAGATATCCAATCTGAGAAGGATGAAGGTGTTAAAGAATGAGAAGAATAGAGCTCTTTATGCATTGTTTTAGTTCCTTCTTTGTAATAAAATGAAGGCGAAAGGTCCACAAAATACTTCACACGCTACTTAACAACACGGCAAAGATGAATCGGATGTTGATGTTACTCTCTCGCGATATTGGGGGCAAAAGAATCAATCTCAGAATCAGAGACACGCATTTTCATCATCTGCGAGCTCATCATCCTTCTCTGCTTCTCGTTCCAACGACGTTCTCGTCCTCGCTTTCAACTTCGGGAAACAAAACCAATTCCAATCCGTTTAACGGAGGAAAAGAAGAACACATTATTCGCGGCCTAGGAGCGGGGGCCATCGGCATGGCGTTGTTCATGACGTCCGCGGAGTGCGAAAGCAGCGATAAGAAAGCTTTGGATGATGCCGATGATGAATGGTTTCTTTTAAAAAGAGCGAAAGAATTTGTATCTCAAGTGACCGGAGGAGCAAACACTTTGGGAGGAGTTTCGCTCGTATCGGACGAATATAGGAGGGAGGTATTTTTCGCGTACGAGAATCGCTTGCGAGAACACTCGAACTTGGACAAAGTGTTCGCGTATTTCGCGTCCGGGAAAAACGCGAGAGGGGAAACGATGATGACGAAAGAAGATTTGATTCGATCGGCGATACCGGTGTACCAAAAGACGAACATCCGGTCGGGGAGTTTAGAAGGCGAAGTGGTCTCGGAAGAAGAGGTTGAAGGGAAAGACGTGACGGAAGCGAACGTGTTGAAGTCGAAGAAAAATAGGAGTTTCGTCGGTGGAGAACGGATCGCGGCGTATTTCGATACCAACAACGACGGGATGATCAACTTTCCAGAGTTTGTGTTCTTCACGACGCTGATGAAACTTTCGGACGAACAGATTTTGAAGGAGTTTTTGAAAGCGGACGTGGATGGGAACGGGGCGTTGGACGCGCACGAGTTTGCGATGATGATGCGACGGATGCGAAGTAGTAGTAAGAACGCGAAGGCGGATTTTTTGATGAGCAGAACCGGGGTGCACATCGATCAAGGGAACTTAGACGTCATCGGGAACGGGATTTACAACCATTTTTTTCAAAAGAAGAAGAACAAATCCAAAATCGGATGGTGGTTCGGTAGCGGTGGGAATACTAGCAATAGCGATGATAGCAACACTAGCAACGAGAGCAAATACGATCTGGGGAGGAAAATCACGCTTGGGGAGTTTCGCGCGTTTCTCAACGAAATCGGCGACACGCTCGTGGACATGGAGTTTTCCCACTACGACGAAGAGAACAACGGGTGGATCTCCTCGAGAGATTTAGGCTACGCGCTCATCACTCGATCGAACGCCGCAAAAATTCACGATTACTTAGGAATTGCCCGAGCACTCTCCGACGAGGATAACTGCTGCTCTCGTGAACAGTTTCGAGACTTTATTCGCGTGTTGAGACGTTCGGATTCGTTCGAACGCAAAATAAAAGAGGAGAAGAACGGCGAAGTCACGCGAGAGCGCTTCATCGAACTCTTCCGCGAGTGCAACAAAGAAAACAAAGGGAAACGATTCGAGTATAAGAAACTTTTGGAAATGACGGACATTCTGTTTCGGATTTTCGACGCCGACGGCAACGGATCCATCTCCATCGACGAGCTGAACGAAGTCAGACGATTGGTCTCCCGATGACGACGTAAAAAACGAGGACGTTAAACTACTAGGACGACGATATCTCTACTAATTAAAAAGCGCTAAATTCTATTCACCCAACACCGCCCCGACAACTGGCGGCGCCTTTCTCTTCTCCTCCAACGAAACTTTCCTCCGATTCTTCCACACGCCGCCGTAATTATAATACGGAAACTCCGCGGTGCCATCCGCGACTCCGCCGGAAACGCTTCGCCAACATCCTTCCACGCATATCATATTCCAACGCTTCCCGCTGTCGATTTGACATCGGATTAACATCGCTCTCGATTTGCCGCATTTATCGCACAACTTATTCCCTTCTTCGCTCTGAATCGTCGTCGTCATCATTTGCTGCTGCTCTCCCTCCTTCTTCTCTCCTCCTCGATTTTGCTTCTCTCGCTTCCTCTTCGCGTTGCAACTCTTTGAGCAGGTTGAAACTTCGTCCCAGCACCGCTCCCATTTCTTCCTCCAAGAAAACGGGCGCTTGCACACCACGCAGACTTTTTCCGGCAGATTTTCTTTCTTTACATTCGCGGGCATTCTTTTTGTTTCTTCTTCTCGTATCGTTTGTCTTCTTCTTTGACTTGTCGCGGTAGCGCTGATGTCGTTCGACAACGACGACGAGAGAGGATGACGGCAACTCCTCCTTTTATGATTCCCGAGACGACGAAAGAGAAAAGACTTCAAAGACGAAGACGTTGTTACTTTCACCGCAAGCATGTGTTTTGGGTGGCAGGGTCTCTCAAAGCAGCAGCAGCAGTCTCATTCTCTCTCTCTCTCTCTCTCTCGAGCGGTCGTCCTCCCGGCGCTCAGAGAAGGCTTACCGTTGTTGAAAAGCTTTTTATTCTGATGGATTTCCCCAAAAGAAAACGTTCTTTCTGATGACTTCATCATCGTCTTCGGATTCGGACGAGGACGAGTTTGAGAACAAAGAGACAAAGAATGATTACGACGATAATAACGATGTCACCGAAAAGAACAGCGTCGATTTCCTGGTCCGCGAAGCCATGCGAGAAGAGAAATTGAAATCGAAATCGAAACTGAAAGAGGAAAAGAAGAAGCGAACGACGGTACTTCCCGGCGAGGATGATGACGATGACGATGGTGCTTTGAATGGCGCAAAAGCAAAGGAAACGGAAGAAGAGGCGATGATTGAGATGATTAAATCGAAAGAAACGATCGAGGACGCGACTCGAGCGAGGAAACGAGCGCGAACGCTTCTTGGGAAAGCCGATGACTTTAACGAGGAGGAGGAGGAGAACTCTCAAGACGACGGTTCGCCGAAGAAACCTTTTGACGAGGAGGAAGAGGAGGAGGCAAAAATGGACCGGTTTGACATGTCCAAAGAAGAGCGGGAAGGATATTTCGATCGAGAGACGGGAAATTACGTGGAATACAAGAAGGATAAGAAACTGGCGGAGGACAGTTGGATCGACGAGACGACGAAAGAGGAGTACGAAAAGTTCAAGACGGTGAAACCGTCCTCGCAAAGGTTGATGGAGGCGGAGAAGGCGGCGGAGGAGGACGAGGAGATGAAATACGATCAGACCGAGGAGGGAGTGGCGAAATTGAAGAGACGGTTGGCGGAGTTGCTGGAAGGATCGACGGAGACGGCGCTGAGGGCGATTAAACGCGTCGGCGGCGGGAGCGGAGGACCGGGGAATAACAGTAAGAATAAGTACGTGTCGAAACAAAAATCAATGAAGAACGGGAAGACGAAGCAACAAGAAAAAAAAAGAGGAAAGAGTGTGAAATTAGAAGGCGAGAATAAGAAGATATTTGACGAAATCACGGCGATTGCGTCGAGATTAGTCGCGGCTGGAGAGTACGGCGCGTACACCATCGAGAAGCAAATGTTGGAAAAATCAGCGAATCTGGTCTTGAAGTTGGAGGCAAAAACGACATACGAAGACGTCGAAGACGACATGTTCGCAGATTCCGACGACGACGACGACGAAGGTGTGAGAAAGAGTACGAAGAAAGGCCCGGCGGAAACAGAATCAGCAGCGGTAGCAGCAAGTGTTGTTGATCCGAAAACGTTTTCAATCAAAGAGCTTAAACGTTGTCTGGAATCCCACGGAAAAAGCATCGGCGCCGGTGGTGGCGAGAGAATTGACATTGAAAAGATGTGTTTGGAAGCGTTAAAATCGACAATTGCTCCCGATGGATTCGCGTACGATAAATCGACTGGTTTATACTACGGCGAAGCCTCAAAAATGCACTGGCACTGCAAAGCGAATGTGTACAAAACGGAAGATGGGAACTGGTGGAATTACAACGGCCAAATGTTCGAAGCGGCGTCGGAACCGTGATTTTTAGTACGCGTAGTATCGATAGATGATAGTAGCATTCAAAACAGTAAACAACATCAGTAGAACTCATTTTAGCTCTCTTTCTACTTCAAAACATCGAACGATCGACCAACTTCTCGATACAACGCTCTCGTCTTCTCATCCGCTTCGCTCTCGCCTCCCTCTTCGATCTCGTACGCTTGCGCGTTCACGATAAATAACGTTCTATCTCTCACCCCGACGTAATTATACACCCTCTTATTCCCATGCGTCGTAATTAACCTATACTCGTACTCGTAAAACGTCGTCTTCGTATCCACCGACTCGCGTTCGCTTTGGCGTTCCATAAACGTCCCGCCCGGCACGGTCGTTTGCTTTTTCGATTCCGCCTCCACGAGCTTTTCCCCGATGTCTTCCAAACTGCCAAACTCTTTGAGAGAGTCGATCCGTACCGGGGTCACCGTGACCCCTATCGATGCGTATTTCACGGAAGGGTTTTTGAACAGCGCCGTCGCGCCTGCTTTCTTCTCTAACACCCACTCGGTAGGGTAGGAGAGGTGGAAGTTGTTCGTTTCGTCCACGTATTTGGTTAAATCGGATTCCGTCGTCATCTCGTCCGCGAACGCCATAGTTCTTCTGTTCCAAATCACCCCAAAGAACAAAAACTCTAAAAGCAACTGTTCCCGCCGCGTCGTCGTCGTTTTACTCGTCTTCGTACTCATCGTAGTCGTAAACGTCTTTTGTTGTCCTCGTCTGGTTTTTGTCTTCCTCTCGTCGTCTGAATCGTTGCCACTTATACTCGATGTTATTGTCGACAAAGAGGAGGACAAAGAGGACGACGACGCGTGTCGTCCGCTCTTCGCTCGCGTTTTCATCGTTGCCTTCGAGTGGTGGTGGGAGAAGAAGACAGATAAAGAAGAACAGAGCGAAGACATCTGATGAGAGAGATTTGGGGGGGAAAAGTGAGGAAAATATCCGTCACACTTTGTAAGCTTTGCGCAACAAATGAACACCGGCGGTGGTGGTGGTGGTGGTGGAAGTGTCGTCCAACATGAACAACAACATCAGTACGACAACGCCAACCCGTTTTCGCTCGTGAATAATAATAATAAAACCGATAAGAACAATAACAAGAGCGTTAACGTCTCCCGATCCCTGAGAGAATGGAAACGAGAGAAAGAAAGAGATGTCATCGCGAGCAATACAAACATCATCAGAGATCCAATCGATGCTCGCGAGATTTTCTCGCACATAAAAGACATCAACGACCCGGAACATCCGTACTCGTTGGAACAACTCGCGGTCGTCTCGGAAGAACACGTACGAGTGGAAGACGCAACATCGCGAGTGACGGTGTTTTTCACCCCAACGGTGGAACACTGCTCCATGGCGACCTTGATCGGGTTGAGCATTCGCGTGAAACTGATGAGAGTACTACCAAAAAGGTTTAAAGTCGACGTAAAAGTCTCCAAAGGCTCGCACGCCTCCGAGGCGCAAGTGAACAAACAGCTCCAGGATAAAGAGAGAGTCGCGGCGGCGTTGGAAAACGGGAACTTATTGGAGAAGGTCGAGTTGACGTTGAGCGGGAAAACCGCGATGTAATAAAGCGAAAGTGCATCATCTAGAGCGATATACTATGTAGAGTAGAGAGAAAGAAAGAGAGAGAGAGCGTCGTCGTCGTCTAAATCGTCGTCGCCGCCCAATGCGCGTATTCGCGCGTACGCGTTGAGAGCGCATTTAATTGTGCATTTTAAAGAGCCGCAGCATCTAAATTTTCCCGCACAAAATCACGCGCAAAAAGAATAACACATAAGAGAGAAAGAGAGAGAATCTCTACATCCTCCTTTGCTCTCTGGTCGTTGACGTCTGAATCGTCGTCGCGCGTCTCGTCTGCGTGGTGTTCCAGCAGCGCGGGTTAAGAAGACTTTTGCTTTGGGGAAATCGTACAAAGAAGGGCCGCGTCTCTCTCTCTCGTGATGAGAAACGACACCGGGGTTCACCTTTTCGAAGCGTCCTCCTCTTCTTCGTCTTCGAGGAAAAACAGGAAAGGATCCTCCTCGTCTTTGCCTTTGCCGTCGTCTTTCTCTGGGAGTCATCGTCGTCGGGCGCTCGCCGTCCTCGTGCTCTTCTCGTCCTCTTTGTCCGGGAAAGAAGCTCTCTGCGCTACGGAGAATGTAGCGAACGCAAACACGAATGACAACAGCAAGAACAACAAGAACAACAACAATATGAAAGAACAACAACAGTTTTTAACGGACGAGACGTTCAAAGACGCCATCGACAAGTGCATGAGAACGAACCCGGTGAACGGGATGTGCGCGGAGCTTCCAAAATTCGGCGCCATGCCTCGGTGGGACACGAGCAAAGTGACCAACATGGACCTGGCGTTTGCGTCATCGACGAGCGAGAGGAAAAGTCGAAAGAGCGAAAGCAGTCACCCGGTGAAGTTTACCGAGTTCAACGCGGATTTATCGAAATGGGACGTGAGTTCAGTCACGTCTATGCGAGATATGTTTTCCGATTGCAGAGACTTTGAGGGCGTCGGTTTAGAGACATGGAACACGGAACGGGTGGAGACGATGGCGGGAATCTTTCGAAACTGCGAGACGTTCGCGACGGACGTTTCCGGTTGGAAAGGGAAAGCAACGGAAACGCCGATGAAGGACGCGGTGAAAGGCGCGGTCGCGTTTCAAAGAGCGTTTGTGTGCGAACGAGACCCGACGGAGGGTGTTATGTTGAACACGTGCGCACCAAACGAATCGATCGATTCGAGTTTAGGCGAAGACGAAGAAGACGAAGAAAAGAAGGATAAGCTACCGTTGACGGACGAGACGTTCCATAACGCCATAGAGGAATGTTTACAATCCAACCCAATCGGTGGTATGTGTAAAGGAAGCGAGTACGGAATCATGCCCGATTGGGACGTTTCCAGAGTAACGGATATGTCGAAAGCATTTTACGACATGTGGGACTTTAACGGCGATTTGAGTAAGTGGGACGTGAAGAATTTGAAAAACGCGCAGGAAATGTTTTACGGCGCGGATACGTTTAACGCGGACATATCGAAATGGAACACGCAAAACTTACAAAACTGTCAAGATATGTTCCACGACGCGAAGAGTTTTAATCGATCCATCGACCATTGGAAGACGCATACGGTAACCAACATGAACGGAATGTTTATGGGCGCGAAGAAATTTAACAGTGATATTTCCAACTGGGACGTGCAGAATGTGCAATCTATGCGCGACATGTTCGCCGAAACGTTCAACTTTAACCAACCGATCGGCAAGTGGAATGTGAAATCTTGCCGAGACATGCGCTTCATGTTTAGCAAAGCGAAAACGTTCAAGCAAAAAATCAACAACTGGAAAGGTCCAGCCGCGAAAGAGGCGCAGTTTAAAATGTTCAGCGACGCATACAGCTTCTTGGGCAAGTTTCGATGCGAAGAACAAGAGCACGGGCCGGCGCAATCGTGCAAACAACGCCAAGTGTACAACTCTAACGCGGCGGCGGCGTTGGGAGAAGCTAGAGGCACAACTTTCGCCCCGGGGGCGTTGGGAGAAGCCGACGTGCACTTGGCCAGCGGCGCTATGTTTAGGCATAATCCATTCAAGGAAGCCGTGGCAATGCTTAGCCTCATTACAATCGCTTTGGCAGGGTTCGTGTATACCACCAAAGTGGAAAATAATAACTATACCAAAAAACAAGTCATCACCAGCAGCCGCTATAAAACGACCGAGGACGACGAAGAGTCTCCCTGTATCTTGTAATAATACGAATGATCATAATAACAATCACATCAGCATACTAAACTACTACACACAGTATACAAGCAACGTACATTTTCATAACAACGATGTGATGAATTCCTTCTTCTTCTTCTTCTTCTTCTTCTTCTTCTTCTTCTTCTTCTAAAAGTACTTATTAAACTAATCCTTTATTCTTTCTCTTCATCTTCTTCTTAACCGACGTTCAGGCGAAAGACGTCGTTGAATATAAAATAACTCCCCGCGGGTAACCCGACCGAATCCGTCGGCATCAGCTGGAACGTCTGTGCAAACTTCTGCGGTTGCGTTTCGCTGTCAATCAATAAGTTCCCGCACACGAACACCAACACTCCGCCGTTCGGCGTCGGTTGCGTGTCGATGGTCACCACTTGGTGTTGGACTCTTTGGAACGGTAAAGAGACTAATTTTTCGACTATGGATTGGGACCCTTTAAACTGACCCGGGCGAGAGGCGGAGTGTTCAAAGTTCAGCATGGAGTGGGTTTCGTTGTATAAAGGGCCGAGTTGCGATCGGTCGCTGTCGAATTGTTGGTAGTAGTGCTGCGCGAAAGCCTGTTATTACGCGCCGTCGTCGGGGAGACAAAGGGGAGAGAAAAGGGAAGATTTTTGCGTCAAAAGCCATTAAAGTAAAGCGGAGGAAAAGAGAGAGAGAAGGAGAGAGAGAAAGAGAGAAAGAAAGAAACGCGCACCTGCCCGACTTCTTCAAAGTTGGCGCATATGTTGCTCATCGCCGGTGTCGCCATTGTTGCGTGACTTTTGCGAAAGGCGTGTGTGAACAACAAACTTGTGGGGGAGAAAGAGGAACAAAAGGAAAGAAATTTAAGCAAAAACGAGAAAGGCACATTCGTACGAATGCGATTATTAGTTACTAGTTTGTATGCACGATGCTCTGTATACAATTTCTCTCTCTCACTCACTCTCTCTCTCACTCTCTAAATATAAATGATCTCTAAACCGCTCTTCCTTCAGTGCGAATGGTATCCTAGTTTTGCGCGAAACGCACTGTCCGAATAAAACCGTATTGTTGATACCTTTGCGAAGAAGAGTTGTCTCTCTCTCTCTCCCTCTCTCTCTATTACTCCTCTCTCTTGCCCCTTGATAAAAAATACAAACGCGCATGGGTGACGTCATGACCTATCTTACCAACCACGCACACTTCGACACCTTATTATATATTCTCTTTCTACGTCTTTAAACTAAACTCTCTTCTTTCGACGCGAGCATTTAGTTCGCAACCTCCTTCCATCCGGAGAGTTGGTCGATGCCCATCGCAGACATGATCGTCACCGCAACTTCCGCGCCTTCGTCAAACTTCTTTTGCACTTCTTGCGCTAAAGCAAACGCAGAGTCCCCGGATCTGTCATCCGGTAACTTCAAATCTTCTCTCGTGTCTCCCTTTTCATCCATCAAAGACATGTGGTCGTCGTCGTCGATGTCCAACAACGTGTATTCCGCCTTGGAGACGACTGGAATTTCCAAGTTGTGGCCAGCTGGGACAAGTTCGTCGCATCTTTTGCCGGTGAAGATGTCTTCGGCGACAAAGTGGCACTTGGCGTGACCGTGCTTGCCGGTTTTGGACGTGGAAACGTCGATGACCTGTTCACGAAAAGTGAATTGTGAGCATTGAAGAGAGGAAGAGGCAAGGTGTGAGTACAACAAAAAGAGAAAAAGTGAGAGGGTTTTTTGGGGCGCAATCGGGCGTAAAACGCATAATGAAACGTTTCAGACGCCACCACAAAAACTCGAAACGAGTAAAACGTATTGGAGCGCATTCAAAACGCGCGTAAAACGCCCAACATTCCGTTCGCGACTGGACGGGCGCGCACGAATTCGTTTCATTTTTCGACGGACAAATGCGAAAAAAAATGGAGGAGAAGCGCGTACCTTGCACGCTTTGCCTTTGATGACGATGTAGCCACCCTTACGGACGGAACCGGCTTGCATCGGTACCGTTTGGGAGGCACCGGCATCGGTGGAATCAAAAGTTTCGACTTCGTGGTCGCTCATTGTTCGCAAGTGTGTGTGGTGTTTTGAGTTTTGTTGGTGATAAATGAATGAGGAATCCAACGAGGGGGGGGAGTGTGCAAAAAACTAAATGCGGAAAAGGAAAGCAGCACTCCAGCAAAGGAAAAAAAATGTAAGATGCTTTTACTTTCTCTCGTATTCTCTCTCTCTCTCTCTCTCTTATTACAAAAACACAGTAATTCGCTCTGTTTATCTCGTTCACTTGCAGTCATTCTTTACTTTGTCGTGTCTAAAATGTACGTTCGAAACGAATCCAACATCCGTTCGTACGTCGCCCTCTCTTTCTTGTACACGTTATCCGGCGCGGATATGATCAAAGCGAAGAGCCTCCCGGTGCTATCTACGGTCGCTTTGACCCCGTAATAAATAGCCGCCTCGATATCGTACTGGATATATTCTTGTCCCTCAACGTCTGAGCGATTGGTTTTCACTAAACCGCTCAAAAGTGCGTCTTGTAAGTTTGGATCCGAGCCGGCTAAGGCGTTGATGGTCGTGTCTTGCAACGAAAACTCTTGCCCGTCTTCGCCGGCGCGATTTAGAGTTACCAACACAGCTTTGACGCCTTTGACGCCTCGCGGGACCCATCGAGAGTCTTGCCCGCCTGAGCCCTTTTCAACTTTCGACGTCGGCTCTTCTTTCCACGTGGACGGAACTTCGTAGGAATATTTCGCTCTGTTTGGCGTCGTTCCGCCGACTTTGCCGTACGTGGCGGGAGGTTCCGCCGCCCCGTAAAAAGTGGAATACGTGACCGGTTGCGACGCTTCGTCGCCACCCCCTGACGCGGTACCGTACGCGGCAAATGCAGCCGGAATAGTTTGTTCGTTGAAAAGGAGAGTCGCCGCGGCGAGAGCAAACGCGTCGCGTCTTTTCACCACGGTTGCAGGAGAGGAGGAAAGACCAATTTTTTCATCATCATCACGAGAGGAGGAACGGGACGAAGACGAGGCTTCTTCATCGGGTTCTTCGCGCGCTTTCGCGATGACAATGCTCCTTTTCTTCTGCGTTTTTCGAAGAGACGCAGGTGATTGCGGGGCAACCGCTCGCGTCATCATCGTCGTCGTCATCTTCATCATCATCGTTCTTCTTCAGAGATACGGTTTGGTTTTATAACTGAATTCACCCGTCGTGTGTATCACAAACGGGAGAGATAGTCTCGAAGTGCAACAACAAGAACAACAACAAGAACACTCTCTTCTCGAGTGCAAGAGGAAACGATCCAAAAAGTCTCTCTCTGAAACTCTCCGCTCGCAAAGGAAGAGACGGACTTTTGTGAAGAATTTGATCGCAATTTCTTCCCATCATGACACGTGGACAAAACGACGAGAGGGTTGACGACGACGACGTAAACGACGAAACCGAAACGATCATCAGAAGGACGCACGACACTTAACAAGAAAGAAGAAGATCATTATTTCGTCGTTTTTCGTGATGTAGGTGTGAATAGGAATTTCTATGATGTTACAACTGTGTCTTACGTATACGCGCTCTTTCTCGTTTCTCTCTCGAGTACAAACGCGAAGAATATTCATCGCGTTAGTGCGCTCCTCCGCCCCCAACGCGTTTATGCACGAACCATTCGTCTCCGATTAACATCGGTCCTTTCCCTTCCTCTAATCGTCCCCAAATGACGATCGAATCGTCGTCTGGATCGGTCACGCCAACCACTCGATATTCCATCTCGCTCGTCACCACGCACGGCGCGTCCTTGGTTCCTTTCGGCGCACGGGTGAAATCGTAGTGGTCGAAAATGTCTTTCCCGGAGGCGAGACTTTCCAACTCGGCGCGGTATAAACCGGTCGAGTGTTCAAAATCGGTCACCACTGCATCCGTCGAGTACTGTTTTTGATGTTATGAGTGATAATAATAATAATAATAAATAAGAGATAGAAAGAAAGAAGAGAGGAGAGAGGGTCAGAGCACAACTCAAGGGGATCTCTTCGTTCACGGGGAAGAGATCAAATCGAATCAAATCAAACATCGTTCTAAAAATGAAAAACGAACGCGGTTGTTCGTACCAAGAGAGTATTATTTCCTCCTCGTCCGGAAGAGGACGCCGCTCCTCTCTGCGCGGACAAAGAAGCTCCTCTTTGCAAAGTTCGCTTCGCTAAGTATCTGAGCATGAGTATGATATACTTTTGTATAAAGTGGAGCGTTTTTTACTTCAAGAACGAAGAAAAAAAAGGAGAAAAACCAACCCCTTTTTCCTTCCTCATTCATTAGAAACTCTTCTCACATCATAAAAAAAAAGAAAAGGTGCGCGCAAAAACACACACATGTGTGTATTCTCTCTCTCTCTCTCTTTCAAAAATCCGTTTGTTTTCGCGCGAGCGAGAATAGGTTGGAACGAACGCGCGACGGAGCGGTTGAAAGCGCCGTTCGCGTTTGGTTCTTCGGGCGGCGCGAGGATGCGCTCGTTGAGATTTTTCATTTTTTTTCCGCCTGAAAAGAGAGAAAACTCGCCTCTTTTTGCCTTCTTTTGAGTGAAAGCGCAGAGAGAAATGTGCTGCGCGATGATGTGTGTTTGATGAGATGCGAAGATACGAACGGGCGGATGCGACTGTTTTTGTATCGCTGTGAACGTATTCTTTGCGGATATTATGGTCGTTTCCTGGTGTGGTGTGTTGCGCGCACCGTGAAACCGACGACGAGACGACGGACGCGCGATTTTGGTCCTAAAAGAGAGAAAGACCTTTTTGGGGCTGTGTGTGTGCAAATGTCTTCTGCAACAAAAAACTTAACAAAAGCAGAATACTATACTAACCTCCTCCTTTTCTCTTCTTTTCCAAAAAACAGAACACTAACTTGCAAACATGGGTCGCATGCACAGCAAAGGAAAAGGGATGTCCAAATCGTCCATCCCTTTCAAACGATCGGCGCCGCTCTGGTGCAAAACCTCCCCGGATGAAATCAAAGACATGATCGCGAAGATGGCGAAGAAAGGCATGACGCCGTCGCAAATCGGCATCATCTTGAGAGATAACCACGGCATCCCGCAAGTGTCCACGGTGACCAACTCCAAAATCATGCGCATCTTGAAGGGTCAAGGTTTGGCGCCGACTTTGCCGGAAGATTTGTACTGTTTGATCAAGAAAGCCGTGTCCGTGCGCAAGCACTTGGAGAGAAACCGCAAGGACATGGACTCCAAGTTTCGATTGATTTTGATCGAATCCCGAATCCACAGATTGGCGAGATACTACAGACTCGCGAAGAAGTTGGAGCCGAACTGGAGGTACGAGTCTTCGACAGCCTCGACGCTCTTGACGAAGTAAATGTGTATCATTACATGCGTATATATACTAGAAAAAGAGAAGAGAGAGCCGACCGAGAGATAGCAAGAGAGAGGAGAGGGTGTTTGGAGAGAAAGAGAGAACAGGAGAGATTGATGAGACGCGCATCATCATCATCATCATCATCATTATCGGATGGTAAATACAACGTAGCTAGATTTTTGAAATTATATTGAATAAGTAGCATCTTTATATAAAACAATATATGGCGCTCGCTTCGCGACTTCACCACACCACCACCACCCAAACAGTTTCTCAAATCCAATTCAATTCCTCAGAACATCTCTCACTCCACTCGCACATATAGAATCACACGCACATATCTAACTACGCTTTCCTCGCGAGCACTCATCAAATATGCCTTTGAGGAGAAAAAAGTCCTCCTCCCCTTCTCCTGCGCTCACCGCCGAAAAAGATCGTCGTTTACGTCGTCGTTCTTCTTCTTCTTCTCCTCGCCTCGCGAAGGATGACAAAAACGCAGACGACGAGTCAGAAGAGGAAGACATTCAACCGACGATGGAAAAGAAAGGCGTTCGACGACTTCCGTCGTCCTCTTCCCCGAATAATACTAACAATAAGCGGCAGAAGATGTCGACAAAAATGATGACCAACGCGTACGAGGAAACGAATCTGGTCAAGACTGAATTCGTCCAACAGTTCAAACCGCAAAACAAACGCGCGATGCAAGCGGAAGAGGAGAACGTCGATTTGCGCATGAGATTGGCTGAGAGCGAGCTGAAAAGGGTTTCCACGGAGGCGAAGGTTTTTGCGATGATGTCTGAGTCTTCTGCGAGAGGAGGAGCAAAGACGAAAGAAGAAGAAGAAGAAGAAGAACAACAACAACAACAACAAGGGAAGAAGAGGAGAAGCGCGTCGCCGCTGCTTTCGCCGAGGAGGAGGTCGACCAGAGCGACGAGTGTGGATAAAGAGAAGCTCGCCCGAGAGAAGGAGACGAGTGCTATTAATAGTAACGACGATGCTGCGATTGTTTTGGCGACAACAACCGTGAATAATAATCAGCAGCAGCAGCAGCAGCAGCAGCAAAACTATTCGCCTTCGATGATAAAACGAGAAGTCGAGGCTCGAGAACTGGCAGAAACCGAACGCGATAAACTTCGCGAGCAGTTGCTCGCTTTGAAAACGAGACACGCGGCTCTGGAGAAGAAAGTGATGGACGACGAAGGCGACGAGTTGGAGGATAAGGTGAGAGAAGAAAACGAGGTTATTGAAAAATTGCGCAAGAGATTGGAAAAAGCGGAAACGGTCAACGACGAGTTGGAGATGGAAGTAGCGGATTTGCGAGGGAAAAGAAACGAGAGGAAAACGGTCGAGGCAAAGTTAGAGGAGGCTTTAGAGATGAACGAGGGGCTGAAGAGCGCGCTCGAGGAGGAAAAGAAAGCGTTGTTGGAGAATACGAATTTGAACTCGTTGCCGAAATCGCCCGGCGGCGTCGGCAAGAAAGGAAAAGGGAAGAAAAACGACGATGCCGATTTTTTCAACGGCGCAAACGCCGCCGCCGCCTCGGGAGGAATAAATGATAAAATCAAAGAGTTGATGGAAGAAAAAGAACACACGATTCGGATTTTGAGGCAAGAGATGAAAAGTTTAGAAGCGTCGGCGTCGAGAGGTGACATGTTGCACTCGAAGATGGTTTCCGTGGAAGCCGTGGAGGAACGTTTGCGCTCGACGGAGGCGAAATTATCGCGCGCGAAGGAAAGCGTACGCGCGAAAGAGATTGAGAACGAAAAGTTACAGCGTGCGTTGATGAATGCCGGGAAATGGACGTCGGCGTCGTTGTTAGATGAAGGACCGGAGGAGTTGAAGAACAGAGTTGGCGCGTTACAAACGGAAACCATAGCTCTTTCCGAAAAGTTAGCCGAGGCGACGAAAGCGTTGAAAGTCGAACAGACGAAGAGAGAGTTATTCGAATCTAAAGCCAAGGAGGAAGAAAAACTGAAAGACGCGTTGGAAAAAGAGTTGGAAACGGCTAAAATGGACGCGTTAAACGCGAAATCGATCGTCGAAGCGAAAGACTCCGAGATTGCCAGTTTACAAAAGATGGCTGAAAAAGAGAGAAAAGGCGAGAAGATTTTACAAACGAAATCGAGCCCGTTTACGAACGAAATCATCCGAGGCTTGGAAAAAGAAATCACCAGGTTGAAAAACAACAACAGCAGTAATAATAACATCAATAACAACAATTCTTCTTCGTCGGATGACATCATATCAAAGTTACAAAAGAAAGAGCAGCGTTTACTGGTGGCGTTCAAATCCACGGTGCTCAAATTTCGCGAGGCGGTGAAACTTTTGTTTGGATTTAACATCGAACTGGTTGGCGAAAAAGCGTCAAAGACGCAATTTTTAATCACGAGCAACGCGAACGAACACGCGTGTTTGTTGTTCAATTACGACGAGGCGAAGCATTCAGTCTCGCTGGAAAAAAATGACCCGTCCTGGGAGAGACAAAGCGAAAGTTTAAAGAAAAATTTTACGCTGTACGTCGAGAAAGAAGACGACGACGACGACAAGAAGAAGAGCATTGCCGGAGTGCCGGCTTTTTTTAGCAACTGGAACATGGAGTTTTATAATAACAATAGTGTTAACAAATAGTAATTTAGATCACAACAACATGTGATGGATGATGATTGTAAAAAGTTAGTTACTCGTGGTTTTAAAAAGTGTTTGTCTGTGTAAGTAAGTAGCCCACGCGAACGACCGCGACGAAGCGGAAGTAGCTCGAGTGTAGAGCTAAGTATGTAGTAGTCTATTTGAGCGTAGTCTGTTTATACCCCGCGCGCCCACGCGAGAAGTTTCTCGGTCTGGAACGTGTCTCTCAGGCCGACCATGTCGAACTCGTCGTCGTCCATGTTCAGAATGAAGTCCGGAGGGAAAGGCGTCCCGCACCGGACGAAGCATTCGATCTGCTTTTTTGTGCACCCGTACAGATGGACTTCCTGCTTCATGTGCACGTGGTCCGGCGCTCCGCACGTCGCGACGTTCTCGATCCACCACCGATTCCCGACAACATCTGAGATGTACTCGAAACGCACTCGCGTCTCATCCATCAGTCCTTCCGGATAATTCGGACCGACGTACATCTCAAACGCCACAGCCTGCGCAGCCTTGATCGTTTTGAGGATTCCTTTCACCGTCCGTTTCGGACAGTTCTTCGGTTCTGCATCCAAAAGTGACTGGATCTCCGCGTTCAGTGTGTTCTCCTCCAAAGGTTGCATGATGATCAGAATCTTTGATGATGATGTGTAAAACGAACGGACGTTCTTATGTGCTCACATTCCATAAAATGAAACCCTAATCTTTATATTGTTCATAATTACTAATTCCGTCAATAATCCCGTCTTCGGGGTGTTAGCTCAGTTGGTAGAGCGTGCGCTTAGCATGTGCAAGGTCAGGAGTTCGACTCTTCTACGCTCCACTCTCTTTTTTTTGTCGCGCACCGTACCGTGTGTGCGCGTAGGAGCGCTCCTCTGCGTGTGTGCGTTCTCTGTTACATTTCTATTTTCTCGCATTTGATTTCATTTTAAAGGGGATGGAAATGGAAAAATTAAAACTTGACGCGACAAACAAAGCAACGACGCAGAAACAAAGAACATGATGAAGAAGAGGTAGTAAAGCGATGATGAAGAACAACAACAACAAGAAGCGGAAAGGAAGAAACGCGTTGTCCTCCTCTTCGATGGATAAATTTCAAGAAAAAATCGCCTGTCCAATTTGCAAAGAACTGTTCCACTTACCCGTCGCCTTAATCCGGTGCGCGCACACGTTTTGCAGCAAATGTTTGAACGAATACATGAAGACGTTTCAAGACGATAAGAAACGAAACTGTCCGAGATGCAAAGGCCCGGTGACAGACGAGAAGGATTGGGACGGTACCGGGGAAGTGGCTTTGAGACCGAACCGAGAGATGGAGGAGATCGTGGAGAGTTGGAAAGGAAACGTGTTGGAGCCTCTCTTGTTGGCGGCTGAGGGGAGAGACGACGAAGAAGAACAAGAAGAACAAGAAGAAGAAGAAGTTAAAGAAGAAGAAGAAGACGATAAAACAACAACAACAACAGTAATAAAACTACCGAACCCGATTCCACCGCCGACGAAATACCACCTGCTACCGAAAGCGAAGCAAGCGGAGAAAACGAGAAAGACGGCTGAGTTACGCGACGACTTGGAGAACAAATACGGATTCGACGGGAGGACGTTAAAGGGACAAACGTACGACCAGTTGAAATCGAAATACGTTGAGTTTAGAGACACGTATAACGCGGAGTTGAAGTTGTTTCAACGGAAACCGGACATGAAGAGCGTCGTGAAAAACATGGAATCGATCGAAACCGCCATTCGCGAAGAAGCCGAGAAAAAGAACGCCAAGAGAGTGAGCAAGGCGACGGCGTTCTTCAATCCAAAAGGAAATAATAACAATAGTAATAACGATAGAAATATAATAGATCAAGAGTTGATGAGGAAGTTGGTCGAGCAAGCCGACGCGAGCACGGGAGGTAGAGGCTTGTCAAAAAAAAAAGGACAACAAGAAGAGCGCGATAGAAAAAAGACGAAGAAAGAAGAAGAAGAAACGATCATAGAAATATTAAGCGACGACAACGAGGAAGAAGACGAAGAACCTCTGCCGCTCTCGCAACCCAATCTGAACTACGTCGACTCCGAGCAGGAAGAGGAGGAAGACATTGTAAAAACACAAGAAGAAATTTTACTTTAAAACAAATTCAAGTCAACTCTCTCGCCGGCAAATTATCCAACCATAACTGATGCGTAAACTGGTACAAATCGCCAGACACGCTCACTTTATACGGCGTCGGATTCGTGTATCTCAAATGATCTGCTCGCATCAGTTTCAATTGCTCTTTTACCCTCAATCTACTTTTTTCTAAACCTACGCTTTCCTCGTAAAATTTTCGAGGACACCCACCTTTCTCGCCGTCCCAACACACCAACAATAACTTCTCCACTTTCGCGGGAGTGACGAACGCCCGTTTACCTTCTAAAAACGGGTGTCTGCACAACACGCGTTCGCCAACCTTCGGTTCTTTTTCGTCCTCGCGAAGCATGACGTCCACGATCGGTTCGCCAATCTTTCCGTAAAGTCTGTAACACTGCTTCTTTCCCGGAATGGTAACTTTCTCTACGTCTTCGGATAATTTAATCCGAGGTGTTTTATCGATTTCTACGAGTTTATACACGCATCCCAACGCCGGTTGCGCCATACACGTCACCAAGTGCGTCCCAATGCCAAACGCATCGATCGAGTGACCGCTTTGTTTCAACTCTCTCAACACGGTTTCGTTGATATCGTTCGAGGCGGTAATTTTCGTCTTCGCGGCTAATCCTTTCGCTAGTAACGAAAAATGTTTTCCCCGACGCTCTAAACACTTCTCCGCTTCAATCATAAACTCTCTAATCATTAAACTCAAATAACTCAAATCTCCGGAATCTATTCTCACCCCAACGGGTTGAAACCCACACTTCTTCAACGTCAACGCCACGGCGACGTAATTAGGCGTCCCCGATTTCAACGTGTCGTACGTATCGATTAAAGCTAAAAACGAATTCGGAAACGCAATCGCGTACGCGCAAAACGAGATCAGCTCGCTCTCATTCGTTTCCCCGAATTGATACGCCGCGCTATTGTTACTATCGCTACTCACCATCGCCTCTCTCAACTCTTTCAACATTTCCCTCGCCTCTTTGCAAAAATCCTCGCACTCGCCAACTTTCCTCCCGTGGATATCGTCCCACTTCGAGTGCGCTTGCACGAAACTGTGCGCGTGCGTCCCTCTCACGGGAATCCCAAACTGTCTCCCAGCCTCGCAATTTGACGTCGCGTCGAAACCTCCGACGTACGCGTACCTGCTCGCGCTCACTCCGCCGTCCACGCCTTGCGCTCTCCGTAAACCAAACTCCAACAACTGCGCCTCGTCCCCGCACGTTAACCGGTGTCGAGCCGCGTTCGTGGCCACTAAAGACGCGTAATTGATCAGAGTGAGTAAAGTCGTCTCCAGAAGTTGCGTCACGCCCAAAGGTCCGCTCACGTGGATCAGAGGTACTCTCGGGAACACCACGGTCCCTTCTTTGATGCCTTCGATTGTGATTCTCGAACAGTCCACCGAACTTAAATACTCGTCGAAGAACCTCGGGTCCATCTCTCGCGCGAAATCGCACTCGCGCAAATACTCCACGTCCTCTCTCGTGAATTTAAAGTTCGAGACGAACTTTAAACTCTCCTCTAAGCCGCAAAAGATGGTAAACTCTCCACCGAATGGATTTTTCCGGAAGAGTAAATCGAAACTCGCCGTGCGTTCGTGCGTGTTGTTTTTCCAATACGCGTACGCCATGGTGATTTGGTACGCGTCCGTGAGTAACGCGGTGGCGAGGTTGTTCGAGCACGGAGGGAGTTTGATGTGGTCTCGTTGGGAGTACAAACCATCGTCTCTGTCTCTCTCGTCTGAAACCATCTCTCTCTCTCTTTACACCGTTTAACTGCTCTTTGCGCTTCTTTCTGTGTGATGATCTTTGGGGAAAATGGAGCAAAATTCGGCACAAAATCCCCCGAGAGAAATTCACGCGCAAAAGACAACATGGAGAGCATCCAACACTCACAAGAAGCGCCAAAAACAGGCACGACCATCGTCGCGTGCGAATACGCGGGTGGCATCGTCATCGGCGCGGACACGAGAGTCTCCACGGGTACGTTTTAAGCGTTTTTATTCTCTTCTTGGACAGATCTCTCATCAACTCTTTCTCTCATCTCTACACACACACTTCTATGTGAACAGGAACGTACATTTCCAACCGAGCGTCGGATAAGATGTGCAACTTGACCGAAAACGTAGTCATGGCGCGATCAGGCTCCGCCGCGGATACCGAAGCCGTCGCCGGCTTCGTCCGGCACCACTGCGCGTCGCGCGAGATCGAATTAGAGCACGGAGAAACGATGGAGGTGAAAACAGTCGCCAGGATATTGACCAAGATCAACTACGAGAATAAAAACGCGAACAATGGGACCGGGTTAGGGTGCTACGCGATTGCCGCTGGGTGGGACAAGAAATACGGCGCGCAGGTGTATTCGTGCACGGCGGGAGGGAACATGATCAAGACCCCGTGGACGACGGACGGAAGCGGCTCGACGTACATCTGGGGGTTTTTAGATTCCGAGTTTAAGGAACGGATGACGAGAGAGGAGTGCGAGAAGTACGTGTTGAAAGCGTTAACGCTCGCAATGGCGGTGGATTCCAGTTCCGGTGGGTGCGCTCGGTTGTGCACGGTGAACAAAGACGGGTGTTTTCGACGGTTCATTAAAGGCGACGAGTTGGAAAGGCAGCTCGGAGAGATTCACTTCAAAAGCGGCGGCGGCTTAGGCAAAGGCGTCGTCTACGGCGAGAAGAGCGGCGGGTTAGCCATTTAAGTTTTTTCATCATCACAGATCTCTCTCTCGTAGTAGTATAGTAGACAAATAGTAGTACACAAACGTTTTCGTCGCGTGTAATAATTAATTAGTAAATATACTTAGACGTGCGTTTAAACGCGTTCGCATCGAAGATACCTCACAAAACCAACACACACACCGGGGAATAAAACACTTCAAAATCGCACAATCAAATGTCTTCGACGACGCCGAAGAAAAAGCAGCGAATACAAGTTTTCGATAACGGTGACGATGAAAAGAAACGAGAGATGATGATAAATCCGTACACCAACCGGGCGTATTCTCAAACCTACCTGAACATCCTCGAGACGAGGAAAAAGCTTCCCGTTTGGAAACAAAAATCGGATTTTCTTTCCCAGTTGGCGGCTTCGCAGACGTTAGTCTTAGTCGGGGAAACCGGGTCCGGGAAGACGACGCAGATTCCCCAATTCCTCGTAGACGCCAAGTACACGCATAAAAACAACAAGATGGTGGTGTGCACGCAACCGAGACGCGTGGCGGCAATGTCCGTCGCGAAACGAGTCGCCGAGGAGATGGATGTGAAAATAGGGGAAGAGGTTGGATATTCGATTCGGTTCGAGGAGTGCACGTCCGCGAAGACGATCATGAAGTACGCCACGGACGGGATGTTACTGAGAGAAGCGATGACAGATCCTTTATTGAGTCGATATTCAGTGATTGTGATCGACGAAGCGCACGAGAGGACGCTAGCGACGGACGTTTTGTTTGGATTGTTGAAGGAGGTGTTGAAGAAGCGACCGGAGGATTTGAAGTGCGTGGTGATGTCGGCGACGTTGGAGGCGAAGAAGTTTCAGGGGTATTTTGAAGGCGCACCGTTGGTTATGGTTCTTGGGAGAACGCATCCGGTGGAGATATTTTACACGCAAGAACCTGAGAGAGATTATTTGGAAGCGGCGATTCGGACGGTGGTGCAAATACACCGGTGCGAACCACCCGGCGACGTGCTTTTGTTTTTAACCGGCGAGGAGGAAATCGAAGACGCGTGCGGGAAGATTAGGAACGAGATTAAGAATATCGGGGACAGCGTCGGGCCTGTGGACGTGGTGCCGTTATATTCGACGTTACCGCCGAATCAACAGCAGAGGATTTTTGATAAAGCGCCGGACGCGTTAACCGTCGGAGGCGTCGCCGGGAGAAAAGTGGTCGTGTCCACGAACATCGCCGAGACGTCTTTGACGATTGATGGGATCGTCTACGTCGTCGACCCGGGGTTTTCGAAACAGAAAGTTTACAATCCTAGAAGTCGAGTGGAAAGTTTATTAGTCTCGCCAATTTCTCGAGCGTCGGCGCAACAAAGAGCCGGGAGAGCCGGGAGAACCCAACCCGGGAAGTGTTTTCGATTATACACGGAACTTTCCTTCAAGAAAGATTTAATCGAACAGACGTACCCAGAGATTTTGCGATCGAATTTAGGCTCGGTCGTCATCCAGTTGAAAAAATTAGGCATCGACGACTTGGTCCATTTCGATTTCATGGACCCTCCAGCGCCGGAAACGTTAATGCGCGCGTTAGAATTGCTCAACTATTTAGGCGCTTTAGACGACGAAGGCGAGCTGACGAAAACCGGGAAAATCATGTCCGATTTCCCGTTAGATCCTCAGTTGGCAAAGATGTTAGTCGGGAGCACAAAGTTCAAGTGTTCGAACGAAATCGTGACCATAGTCGCCATGCTTTCCGTTCCGCAGTGTTTTATTCGCCCGCGAGACGATCAACAAAGAGCAGACGCCGCGAAGGCGCACTTTGCGCATTTGGACGGCGACCATTTGACCATGTTGAACGCCTACCACGCGTTCAAACAAAACGGCGAGAGCCAAAACTGGTGCTGGGAAAACTACTTAAATCACCGATCGTTGAAATCCGCGGATAACGTCCGCAACCAGTTAGTCCGCTTATGTCAACGCCACGGCGTCATCCTCGAATCCACCGACTTCCACTCTAAAGACTATTACGTCAACATCCGCAAAGCCATCTTAAACGGCTTCTTCATGCAAGTCGCGCACAAAGAACGAAACGGCTCGTACTTAACCGTCAAAGACAACGAATCGGTTTTGTTGCACCCGTCTACGAATTTAAGCGGTAAACCCGAGTGGGTCGTGTACAACGAGTTCGTCTTAACGTCCAAGAAGTACGTCCGGACGGTCACGGAAATCAAAGGCGAGTGGTTAATCGACTTGGCCGAACATTATTACGATTTGAGCAACTTCCCGAGTTGCGCCGCGAAAAACGCGTTGCAGCAGCTGTACACGCAACGAGAGAGAATCATCGGTACTCATACTAAGGGTGGTAAGAAGTAGATAATTTATTACACACGTATAGCGCAGACAAGTTCACATTTTTTATACCATTTGTGTGATGTTTTTTGCACACATGTCTTCATTATATTCCCCGCGCGCTTATGTATTCCTCCGATACTACTAAGAATAAAAACGCGTTTTCTCTCGCGGAAAAACAGTACCGAATGCGAGTCTTGGAAACGATTCGCGTGGACGCGAAAACTGGACGCAGACGGAAGCGCGGGACACTGGTGGAAGAGATCGACCTCTCCGATGCGATTGATTTTTTCGAATTCGGTCACTCCGAATCGTCCTCCGTGATGCGCGTTTCGGAGAAGGAGGAGGAGGAGAAGAAGCGGGCAAAGACGTGTAAGAAGGCAAAAGGAGGCGTCGAACCTCGGGTGTGGAAGTTATTGGACCACCCGGGCGCGTATTACGTCGAGAACGCGTTAGATTTTCGAGAACAGAGAGCGTTAATCGCGCATTGCGTGAAAAGACTCCCGGAACGACCGAATAAAACGAATCATTGGCAAAGATTGGGGAAACCGTTGCCGGCGGATTTGTATCGAGCGGCGAAAGCGGGTTTGTATTTGAACGAGGAGGAAAACGGGTGGATGGAGTTAGAGAAACCTCCGAAACGAGGCGACGGGATGGAATCGAGAGCGGCGAGGCTTTTGTTGAGGAAATTACGTTGGGCTACGGTTGGGGCACCGTTCGATTGGACGAAGAGAGTTTACGAGGAAGAGCGAGCGCCGGAGGTTGACGAGAGGATTAAACGAGCGTGCGTGAAGACGCTGGAGATTGTGTTCGGGAAAGAAGCTTTCGTTGAAAAAGGAGAGGAGAAATTCTTCGACGGGCAAGTCGGGTTGGCGAATTTCTACGCTCCCGGAGACACTTTAAACGGTCACGTGGATGACGCGGAGATGAACTTGAGTAAACCAATCGCCTCGCTTTCGCTCGGTTTGCCGGCTATTTTTCTCCTCGGGCAAAAATCGAAAGCCTTAAAGCCGGTGACTGCTTTAATCGTTCGCAGCGGAGATGCGATCGTGCTCAGCGGTGAATCTCGAACGATGTTTCACGGCGTCCCGAGAGTCTTTAGCGACGGCGAAACGTTGATGAGTTCCTCAAAAACCTTTCGGTTTCCGGAAGCGCTCGAGCGCGCATTCACGACTTCTGCGGAAGAGGACGACGACGACGAATTCCTTCTCAACTTTGCCAAACGAACTCGAATCAACCTCTCGTTGCGCGACGTCAGATGAAATAACAATAACTTTTCGATGATGATAGTAATAATAAGTAGTAGTAGAAGTAGTAGTATCAGTAGTATAGCGTGTAAAATTAATTAGTACTGGGTATGGATAGAATTTGTATAAAGTCTCTCTCTCTCTCTCTCGTCTTTCAACCTCTCTCTTATTCCTCGTTCTCTCTTTCCTTCTCTCTTCTTTTTCTCTCTTTCTTCGTGATTTTCTCCCCATTCTCGTCTTCCTCCTCGTCTTCACCGGGTTCCCCCGGGTTTTCTTTCCTTTCCTGTTCCTCTTCCTCCTCGTCCGGCATTTCCGGATCTCCCGGTAAAGGGTTCGGCATCGGCTGTTTGATTTCCTGCAAATCCGGGAAGATGTCCGGGCGTCTCGAGGGTACCGCGCGGACGTACTCTTCGGGTAAATCGAGGACCGAACCTTCGTCTTCGTCCGCCTCTGGCATTGGTGGGGACATAGATCTGATGTAGATCTTTGTCTTTGT
>Ga0114997_10000492_pt1 | contig 32224 bp, 38 predicted proteins | sample ArcticOcean_MG_C_2_FD_87045 | JGI IMG/M metagenome (GOLD analysis project Ga0114997, IMG submission 87045) | Marine microbial communities from western Arctic Ocean - ArcticOcean_MG_CB4_136 | ecosystem: Environmental > Aquatic > Marine > Oceanic | place: Arctic Ocean: Canada Basin | collected... | reverse complement strand
TACCAAATCAAATATTTGATGTAGAAGATGAGGAAATATTGAAAGTTAAAATTCTAGGCAAAAGCTTTCCTAATCCCATAGGCCTTGCTGCTGGATTTGATAAAAGTGCTGAAGTTTATAACTCTTTGTTTAAATTTGGATTTGGATTTATTGAAGTTGGAACTGTTACTCCTTTAAAACAACTAGGAAACTCTAAGCCACGGGTATTCAGACTATTAGAAGATTCTGCAATGATAAACAGATTGGGATTTAATAATGATGGAATTGATGTAGTAAAAGAAAGAATTAATTCAGAGCATAACAGAGGTATACTTGGAATAAATATTGGACCAAATAAAAATACCAAGGATCAAAAAAATGATTTTTGTCTAGGATTAAAGAATTTTTTTGATAAAGCAGATTACATTACAATTAATATATCTTCACCAAATACCCAAGGGTTAAGAAATTTTCATAATGAAGAAAAACTTGACGATTTGTTAAAAAGTCTTAATAAAATAAAACAAGAAAAAAAAACAAAAATTCCTCTTCTCCTAAAAATATCTCCAGACATTGAAGATGGCCATATTTCTGAAATTTCAGATATTGCAATTAAAAATGATATTTCAGCAATAATACTTACAAATACTTCAAATAGTAATAGAGATAATTTAATCAGTGAAATGAAAAAAGAAGAAGGAGGATTATCAGGAGAGCCTTTACAACAAATTTCTACTAATATGATCAAAAAATTTTACAAACAACTTAAAGGAAAAATTCCGATTATTGGAGTGGGAGGAGTTAGCTCTGGAAAGTCTGCCTATCAAAAGATTATAGCAGGAGCCTCATTGCTACAATTATATACTGGTTTTGTTTACAAGGGACCAATGATTGTAAAAAATATTAAAAAAGAACTAATACAAATTTTAAAAGATGAAGGCGTAAGCAACATAGAGAAAATTATAGGTAAAGGTTTATAATTAACCAATGTTACTCAAAGATGGAAAGAGTTCTAATATAAAAAAACCTAAAATTTGTAACTGACCTGTTAAAATAGCAATACCAGTTAATAATAAAATTACACCTCCCGCTTTTGTAATTCTTTTTATATGGATTTGTAATTTTTTTGAAAAAAATAAAAATTTATCAATTAAAATTCCTGAAATAATAAAAGGTATGGCTAAACCTAATGAGTATGAGGATAGTAATAGCATGCTTTGTTCTATGTTTTCTTCAATAGCAGCTAAAGTTAAAATTGATCCTAAAATAGGACCAATACATGGAGTCCATCCAAAACCAAAAGCAGCTCCCACTATGAATGGAAAAGCTAAACTGTGACTATATGTATTTGTGAAAAATCTTACATCTTTATTTATTAATTTAAAATTAATAATTCCAATAAGATGAAGAGAAAAAAAAATTATAATTAAACCTGCAAAAATTCTAAAGCCATCAGAGTTTAATAAAAAAAAATTTCCAATTAATGAAGCTGTTGATCCTAAAGCTATAAAGACAAATGAAAAACCCAAAGTAAAAAAGATTGTTTTTATGACTATCAAATGTCCTCTTTTTTTTAGCAGTTTGTTAAAAGATGTTCCTGAAATATAAGAAATATAACCTGGTATTAAAGGAAGAACGCAAGGCGATAAAAAACTAATTAATCCAGCCAGAAAAGCTATAGACAATGTTGTATTCATTTAAAAATCCTTAAATATAACTATTCCTACACACTAAAGTTGTCAATATTTAATATATTAACTTGATTTCATTTCTAAGCAGATCTATACACTGCTAAGGAAATTATAGATGTCAAAAAAATGTGAACTAACTGGAAAGTCACCTTTGAAAGGTCATAAGGTGAGTCATGCTAATAACAAAGTAAAAAGAAAATTTTATCCAAATTTAAAAAAGGTTACTTTTAAAAGTGAAATTTTAAAAAGAAATATCAAACTAAATGTTTCTAATGCTGCATTAAAAACAGTAGATTACAAAGGTGGTCTAGATAATTATTTAAAAAAAATAAAAATATTTAAACTTTCAAAAAAAGCACAAAGACTTAAAAGACAGATAGCAGCAAAAATTTAGTATTTAATGGATGAGATGGTAGGAAATAAACTATTTTTTCTGTTTGCGTTTTTAATGGCATCTACAGTTGCTTTATCTAATTATCTAGTTCAATTCCCTGTAAATTATTTTGATTTAGAAAACTTTTTAACATACGGAGCATTTAGTTATCCAGTAGCATTTTTAATAACAGATCTATGCAATAGAAGCTATGGTAAGGCGTCTGCAAAAAAAATTGTGTATTTAGGTTTTTTTCTAGGAATATCTTTAACATTATATTTTTCAATTAATTTTTCAGATTTAATTTCTATTAGAATCGCGCTTGGGTCTGGTACAGCTTTTTTAGCGGCGCAACTAATAGATGTGAATATTTTTGATAAATTAAGAAAAAGAAAATGGTATGTAGCACCTTTATGTTCATCACTAGCCGGATCAACAATAGATACTTTTTTATTTTTTTCAATTTCTTTTTACGGAACAAGTGTAAATTGGTTAGCTCTATCTATTGGAGATTTGCTAGTAAAAATATTAGTAGCATTAATTATGCTAATACCATTTGGTTTCTTGCTTTCATATATTAAAGAAACTTCAATCCTAAAAAAAAAAATTAATGTTTAGTTTTTTCTTTTTTTTCTGAAAAAAGTTTTGTTAGCTGATTAATCATCACATCACCTAATTCTTGGACATCAGCAATTTTAATAGCCTTCTTATAATACCTAGTTACATCATGACCAATGCCAACAGCAAGCACTTCTATACTTGAGTTTTCTTCAATCCATTTAACAGTTTGTTTAAGATGTTTTTCTAAATAATTACCTGAGTTTACTGATAATGTAGAATCGTCTACTGGGGCTCCATCTGAAATAATCATTAAAATTTTTCTATCCTCGTTTCTTTTTTTTATTCTTCTGTAGGCCCATAAGAGTGCTTCACCATCTATATTTTCTTTTAATAAACCTTCTTTAAGCATCAACCCGAGATTTTTTTTAGATTGCCTCCAAGGCTGATCTGCTGATTTATAAATAATATGTCTCAAATCATTTAATCTCCCTGGATTTTTAGGTTTATTATTTAAATTCCATTTTTCTCTACTCTTACCACCTTTCCAGTTTTTTGTTGTGAAACCTAATATCTCAACTTTTACAGAGCATCTCTCTAAAGTTCTAGATAATATATCTGCACAAATTGCTGCAACTGATATTGGTCTCCCTCTCATAGATCCTGAATTGTCTATAAGAAGAGTTACTATAGTATCTTTAAACTCTGTATTTTTTTCTTTCTTATAAGATAGAGAATTCAAAGGATTAATTATTACTCTTGTAAGTTTTGAAGCATCCAACGTACCTTCTTCTAAATCAAATTCCCAAGATCTATTTTGTTTTGCTAGTAATTGCCTTTGTAGTTTATTAGCTAACTTAGTAACTATGCTTTGTAAGCTAGTAAGCTGTTGATCCAAGCTTTTTCTAAGTCTATCAATCTCTTTTTCATTTTCTAAATCCTGCGGTTTTGCAACCTCATCAAATTCATTAGTATATATTTTATATTTTTTAGTAAGTGCATTTTCTTTTTCAATTTTTTTAAAATTTGAATCATGATTAACTTCTTCTTTGTCATTTTGAGTATCTGTATTATTTTCGTTAAAAAGATCTATATCGCTTTCAGCAGCACCTAATTCAGAGTTTACTTCATTATTTTCTTCTTTTTCCTCTGCTTTGTCACTCTCATTATTATTTTCAGAGGGTGAGTTTTCTTTTGTGTCTTCTTTCTTTTCATCATTTTCTTTAGAATTTGAATCTTCAAATTGAAGATTATTAATTAAATCTGCTATCAGATGGCTATATTTTTGCTGATTTTCTAGACAATTACTAAGTTCACCAAGTTTTACTTTTAAATTTTTATCGAACAACTTTTTCCAATAACTCAAAATATTTTTTGATGCAGTATTTTGTTTTATTTTAAAAAAATGATTTCTTAAGTATATCTCAAAAGCTTCTGCAATATTTACATCTTCTTTATTTTTAATCTCTTCAATTTTTTTATCTTTAAGTTTAGTTTCATAAAACTTAACCAAATTATTTTTTACACCTTTTAATTTATTTGCACCTATTTTTTCATATCTAATTTTTTCCGCAATGGCATATAAAGATTTGGCTACCGTTCCTTCTGGTTCATTTTCAAGGTAAATTTTATTATTTTTATACTTTATTTTTAATGCTTCTGAATCTGCAAAAGCTCTCAAATTAGTAAAATCTTGTAAGTTGTTAAGTTTTATTACATCCGGCAGGTTTAAAGAATTTTTTTTGGCACTATCAATGCTATCAAATTTTACTTCAAGATCGTAGTTTTCAGAAATAACTTTAACTGTGGAGGATATTGCTGCTTTGAATTTATCCTTTAAAATTTCATCCTCATTCATTCGGGATACTAAATCTTAATATTAACTGATGATTCTGGCAAATCCTCTCCGAAACATCTTTGATAATATTCTGCTATTATACTTTTTTCTAATTCATCACATTTATTTAGAAATGTCACTCTAAACGCATAACCTACATCTTTAAATATATCAGTATTCTCTGACCAAAACAGAACAGTTCGCGGACTCATTACTGTTGATATATCACCGTTTACAAATCCTTTTCTTGTCAAGTCTGCAACTTTAATCATATTTGAGATTGTTTCTTTTCCTTCTTTATTGTTAAGGTTTTTAGCTTTAGAAATTATTATTTCCAACTCTTTATCGAATTTAAGATAATTTAAAGTTGTTACTATATTCCATCTGTCCATTTGCCCTTGATTTATTTGTTGAGTCCCTTGATAAAGGCCAGTCGTGTCTCCTAACCCAACAGTATTTGTGGTCGCAAATAATCTAAAAAAAGGATGCTGTTTTAAAACTTTATTCTTATCTAGCAAAGTAAAGCTTCCTTCATTTTCAAGAACTCTTTGTATAACAAACATTACATCTGGTCTTCCTGCATCGTATTCATCAAATACTAAAGCAATAGGATTTTGAATTGACCAAGGAAGTATTCCTTCCTTGAATTCTGTAATTTGTTTACCTTCTTTAATCACAATCGCATCTTTGCCGATCAAATCTATTCGGCTTACATGACTATCTAAATTTACTCTAATACATGGCCAATTTAATCTTGCTGCCACTTGTTCAATATGAGTTGATTTTCCTGTTCCATGGTAGCCCTGGATTAAAACTCGTTTATTGAAAGAAAAACCAGAAATAATTGCTAGGGTAGTATCCCGATCAAATTTATAGTTACTGTCAATTTCAGGAACAAATTCATTTTTTTTTGAAAAAGCATCTACTTTCATATCAGTTTCAATTCCAAAAATTTGATTTACAGAGATTTTAATATCTGGAGCTAATTGCGTTAAATTTGACATAACTTTTATTTTGTTGTCACTATCATTTTCAAGTGGCTATAAGCCAAAGTAATTTTTTTTAATTTATCTTCATATAGTTTGCTGCCAGAATGTTTATCAGGATGAAATTTTTTTACAAGAGTTTTAAATTTTTTCTGTATAGCGGTCCAGTCTGCACCGATCTCTAAATCCATGATTCTAAAAGCATCCTTATCTTTTTCACATAATTTTCTTTGAGTCTTGCCATTTGTTTGCTCTTCTGTAAAAATTTTAAATTTATCATTTAAAGTGTTATTCCAAAGTATGTCAAAATAATTATTAGTAGATCCGAATTCTTGAGTAGGACGATGCCAAGTAAGGTCTGATTTTAAAAAGTTTTGGATTTCATCTTGTGACATACCTTCAAAATAGTTCCACTTTTTATTAAATAGTTTTATGTGTTCTTCACATAACCATTTAAAATTTCTGCTATTATCTTTTTCTGCAGGTGCTTTAAAATCACCAACTTCGCGACAATTTATCCATTCACAAATATTTTTCATTGTTAAAAACTATTATATGTTTTAAATTTTAGATGTGAAATGATAAATACATTTAATAAAATTAAAGAAAAAATTAATGAACATTTTGAACCTGAAAATTTATCATTAATTGACAATTCACATTTACATAAAAAACACAAATCATTTGATCCTGAAAAATTTCATATAAAACTTTATATTAAATCAGAAAAATTAAAAAAAATGGGTAAAATTGAAGCACATAAGGCAGTTTATTCAGTTTTGCGAGATGAAATGAAAAATAAGATTCATGCTCTAGAAATTGAAATACAATAATTTTATTAAAAATAATTTTCTATTAAAATTTTTTTAACCTCATTGCTACTAATGCTAAAGCTGTTTGGTTTTGTTGTTTTTCCAATTCTTTTTAATAAGATTAAATTTATTTTTTCATTAATATTTTTTTTGTCTTTTTTCATAAAATAAATAATTTTATTTATTTCATTTTTTTTAAATCTTTTGTTAACTCTTGCTGGTAAATTTAAATTCAAGTAATGTTTTTCAATTAGCTGAAGGTTGTTACGAGAAAGAAGTTTTTTTTTGTAGGAAAGCTTAGCAGCCAACATCATACCTAGCAATACAGCCTCACCATGATTTATTTCTTTTGAAAATTTTTTTGCACCTTCAAAGCCATGGGCAAAAGTATGCCCAAAATTTAGTATCATTCTTAAATTTTTTTCCTTTTCATCTTTACCAACTACAATAGATTTAATTTTACAACTTTTGATAATTGCAGTTTTTAGGATAAGTTTATTACTATTGTCGATTATTTCCTTTCCGTTTTGTGAAAGCCACAAAAAAAATTTTTTATCATAAATTAATGAATGTTTAAGTATTTCACCGTATCCACATACCATCTCTCTTTTTGGTAAACTATTTAACATTGATAAATCTGTTATAACAAAGTCTGGCTGGTAAAATGTACCTATTAGATTTTTTCCATGCCGTGAGTTGACTCCCGTTTTTCCACCAATTGAAGAATCAACCTGTGATAATAACGTTGTTGGTATATTTATAAATTTAACCCCTCTTTTTATTAAACTGGATACAAAAGCTGCAATGTCACCAAGAATTCCTCCACCGAAAGCGATTATACAATCTGTTCTATTTATATTATTCTTTAATAAATTTTCAATTAACTGATTTGCAAATTTAAATGTTTTAATTTTTTCACTTACATTTATTTTATAAATTTTAATTTTGTAACCTTGCAAAGATTTATTTAATTTTTCTATTTTTATTAAAGGTAATGCTCTATCACAAATTAAAATAATTTTTTTTACTCCAGGCAAGTTTCTTTTAACTAAAAATCCTGTTTTTTTTAAGATATCATCACCAAAATAAATTGGATAAGATTTGCTTTTTGTTTTAATCTTAATTTTTGTATTTCTCATATAAAATTATTATTTTTTCTGCAATATCATTTTTTGAAAGATTATTACATGCAATTCTATGATTAGCTAGTTTGTAGATGGGCTTTCTTTCGTCATATATTTTTTTTAATTTTTTTTGGTAATTTTGAGTATCTAGTAACGGTCTTTTTTGATTAAAACTTATTCTTCTATTTAAAGTTTTAATATTAACATCAAGCCAAATAGATATATTATTTTTTAATATTTCTTTTCTAAGAGCATTATTAATAAAAGCTCCTCCTCCAAGCGCAATTATATAATCTTTTTCACGTAAATATTTTAATGTTTGTTTTTCTTCTTCTTTTCGAAAAAAAGCTTCTCCTTTTTTTTCAAAGATTTTTTTAATTTTCATTGAATTTTCTTTTTCAACAGATGAATCTATGTCTATAAATTCTAAGTTAAGCTTTTTTGCCACAATTTTACCCAATGTTGTTTTGCCAACACTCATCATTCCTAATAAAACAAGGTTATTTATCACTAGAGGCCAAAAAATTTTAAATTTGATTTTTCACAATATTGTCTTATTTTGCGAGTTTAAATAGAATTTAATAATTATGCAACTTAGATTACATCCCAAAAGCAGTAAACGCCAAGCAACAAATAAATTGATAATTAGAACAATTTTATTTGCTTTAGCTTTATCTTTGTCAATATATTTGCTTGATAAAATAGAGGTATCGGCACCCATTAAACTTATAGAGCATAAAATTAGCAATGATAAGATCATTACTCTTAAATAAACTATCAACATTTGTTTTTATTTTTCTAGCATTAGGTTTTGGCTCTACCCTAGCAGCCACTACAGTTGATATATGGGGAAAAAAAGAAACTCCAGAAGATCAAGATAGTCTGAATGAAGAAATAAAAATAAAAAGCCCCACAATCTCTAGTGACGTGGAAAAATTAACAATAGAAATTAATGAACAGAAAATCAATGAAACAAAAAATTCATTAATTGGAATATTTGACCCGGAAGAAAATAATTTTCATTTAAATATGTGGTCTAACTCCGATGGAGAAGATATTAAAAATGTTTTAAAAAGAATTCAAAAGTTAAAACTTTCTAAGTTTTCAGAAGATTTACTTTTTCAAGTGCTATTTACTAATGCATATCCTGCTAAGCAAAACTTAAATTCTAAGGAGTTTTTAAAAATAAAAATTAATTGGTTAATAAAAAAAAGAAGATTTAAAGATTTAGAAATGCTGCTAAAAGCAAACCCAGAGGTTGGTGAAAATGCTAAGGCCATGAAATTTTTAGTAAACGAGTATATCTCCTCAGCCAATATAAAATTAGCTTGTGAAAAAATAGAATTACTAAATAAAGATGTAAAAAATGATTATTTAGATAAATTTAAAGTTTACTGTTTGATTGATAATGATCAAAAGAACGAAGCTCAATTAGTTTATGAATTATTAAAAGAAAGAGGTTTAAAAGATCAATTTTTTGAAAACAAAATAAACTTTTTCCTTGGAATAACAGAAAAAACAAACCAAAAAATTCTGGATAATAATCTTTTGAACTTTTATTTTTCTCATATTACAAGTAATAATTTTAATTACGTACCAGATGATAAAACGGATAAATATATATGGCGTTATCTTTCTTCGGCTAATTTAATAAAAATTAATGATTTTCAAAATGAAGAAACTATATTGACTTACGAGCAGGCTGCGCAAGAAAACTCTTTTAAAAAAAGTGAAGTTTTTAAAATCTATTTGACGGCATCTTTTAATTTTAATCAGCTAAAAAATTCAACAGAGGTTTATAAAAATTTACCAGGCTACAAGGCAAGAGCGTTAATTTACCAAAGCATGCTATTAAGTGAAAATGCTGAAAAAAAACTTTATTTAGCATTTTTACTTAAAGATTTGTTTAAAAAAGATAAATTGCTAAATGTTTACTCTGACGAATTACCAAATATTTTACAAACGATTAATCTGGATGAGATTCCAGAAAGGTATGAAGAATTAGTAAAAGAGAGTTTAGATAAAAAAATAGCAACAGCTAGAAAAATTAAATTTGATAATGATATTTTACATAGATCCAAAGTTTTAAAACATTTTTTAGAAAATGATGAAAAATTGAAAAGAACAAAAAAAGATTTTAAATCTGTATATAAAAAAATCAAAAGAAATAAAAAGTATTTTCTTTCCATAAAAGATATTATCGTTTTAGAATCTCTTGAATTTGATGGTATCTCAATACCTAAAGATCTAGATTTTAGAAATCTAGCAAATCAATTAACGGTACCAAAAAATCTTGAAGATATTGTAGAGCAAAAACAAACTGGCTTAGTTATGCTTAAGATTATAGAAATAATTGGAGAAGACGACATCACTAATTTAGATCCAGAAACAGTATATTTTTTAAATAGAATTCTAAATAAACTAAATTTAAAAAAAATAAGAAATAATATTTTAAGTGAAGCTCTTCCAGTAAAAGTTTAATCAATTTTTATTTAAAAAAAGCCAATAATTGACTATAATAGCCTTATAATTTATTGATATTTTATGGCTCTAAAAAAAATTTTAAAAGAACCGAATGCAATTCTTAGACAAAAATCATTACCTGTAGAAAAGGTAGATGAAGAGTTGCAAAAGCTTATGGACGATATGATAGAAACAATGTACGAGGCGCCCGGAATAGGATTAGCGGCGATACAAGTTGGGATTCCAAAAAGAGTTATTGTTATGGATATTTCTAAAAAAGATGGAGAAAAGAATCCTATGTTTTTTGTGAATCCGGAGATAATTGAGAAATCTAATACTCATTGTACGTATGAAGAAGGATGCTTGTCTGTGCCTAATCAATTTGCTGAAATTGATAGACCGGATAAATGTCTTGTAAAATACTTAGATTATTATGGAGAAAAAAAAGAAATTAAAGCTGAAGGAATGCTAGCAACATGTATTCAACATGAAATAGATCACTTAGAAGGTATATTATTTATTGACTACCTGTCTAAACTTAAAAGAACAATGATTACAAAAAAACTCTTTAAACAAAAAAAAGAACTTGAAAGAATTGTAGTTTAATTTCAATAATAAATTGATGTCACTTAAAATAGTTTTTATGGGAACACCTGAGTTCTCAATACCAACTCTTAAATGTTTAATTAAAAATAAATTTAATATTTTAAGCGTTTATACTCAGCCACCACAAAAATCAAAAAGAGGACAGAAGGTTAACCCATCTCCTGTAGAAAAATTTTCTCTGAACAATAAACTCAAATTAAGAAATCCTGAAAAATTAAATACGAATAATGAACTAAAATATTTTCAAGAATTGGCACCCGATATAGCTATTGTTGTTGCGTATGGTCAAATAATACCAAAGGTTTTTTTATCTACGACAAGATTTGGATTTATCAATATCCATGCATCTTTGCTACCCAAGTGGAGAGGGGCAGCTCCAATCCAAAGAGCTATAATGAATGAAGATAAAAAAATAGGTGTGAGCATTATGAAAATTGAAGAAAAGTTAGATAGAGGACCCATTCTAGTATCAAAAGAATTAAAATTAAATCAAAATGAAACACATGGTGAAGTAGAAAAAGAAATTTCAAAAATAGGAGCACAATTATTAATAGAAAGTTTAAAAAATATAAAAGATGAAAATCTAAAGTTTATAGATCAAATACATTCAAAAGCTACTTATGCAAAAAAAATAGATAAGAGTGAGACTAAAATTAATTGGAATTTAGATGCTAGTAAAGTTTTAGCTCATATTCATGGTTTGAGTCCTAATCCAGGTGCATGGTTTGAATATGAAAATGAAAGATTTAAAGTTTTAAAAGCAAAAGTATCTACAGAAAATGGAAAATCTAGTTCAGTGATTAATGAAAATTTAACTGTTGCTTGCAAAAAAAATTCTATCAAGATTTTAGAATTACAACGCCAAGGAAAAAAAAAACAAACAGTTAAAGATTTTTTGCTAGGAAAAAAAATTAGCAATGGTTCAATTTTAAATTAATGCGAAGATATAAAATAAAAATAGAATATGATGGAACGCCTTTTGTAGGATGGCAATTCCAAAAAAATGGATTATCTATCCAAGAAGTTTTGCAAAAAGCAATATTCAATTTATCTAAAGAAAAAGTAGTTGTTACGGGAGCAGGAAGAACAGATTCAGGAGTCCATGCTCTTGAGCAGACTGCTCATTTTGATTTAGAAAAAAAAATAGAAAAAAAAAAATTTCTTCCAGGCTTAAATCAGCATATTGGGAACAGGCCTATTACTATTTTAAAAATACAAAAAATTAGTAAAAAATTCCATTCTAGATTTGATGCCAAAAAAAGAACTTATCAGTATGTAATAATTAATAGACAATCACCATTGGCTCTTCAAAAAAACAAAGCATGGCATATTCGAAAAAAACTAGATATTAAATCAATAAAAACAGGAGCTAAATTTTTATTAGGAACTCATGATTTTTCGACCTATAGAGCTTCAACTTGTGGAGCTAAATCTCCAATTAAAACTATGGAAAAAATATCTATTAAAAAAAATAAAGATAAAATTATTTTAAAATTTACTTCTAGGTCATTTTTGCAACAACAAGTCAGATCAATGGTTGGGTGTATAAAATATTTAGGCGAGGGAAAATGGAACTTAAATGATTTTAAAAAGTCTTTTAAATCAAAAAATCGATTAAAATGCGCGCCACCTGCGCCTGCATGCGGTCTTTATTTAATTAAAATTTTATATTAATTGTTACTTTATGAATAATAATTTGGATTTTTATAAATGGTTTGATTCCCTAGATGATAAATTGGGTAATAGAGAAATTTCTTTTAGAAAAATTTTTAAATATTTAGATTCTCAACCAACACCAATTATAATTGTAGAAACTGGCTGTTTGCGAGTTAAAGATAATTTTTTAGACGGGCAAAGCACTTTATTGTTTGACAAATATACTTTATCGAGGGGAGCACAATCAAAGTTATATACGGTTGATATAAATCCAAATTCTACAAAAGTTTGTAAACAAGTTGTAAGTGAAAATGTTGAAATCACTACAGATGATAGCGTAAGTTATTTAAATAATCTTTCAAATAATTTTTTAAAAAATAAAACTAAAGTATCAATGTTTTATCTAGATTCCTTTGATGTAGATTGGAGATATCCATATCCATCAGCAGCGCACCATTTAAAAGAGCTTGTTGCCATAAACAAAGTATTGAACGAAGACACATTAGTTGTTGTTGATGATTCTCCAACAGTAGGCAATTTGACACGAAATGAAAATCAACCTGATCAGCCTTGGAAAGTTCTTTCATCTCCTTCACCACTTCCTACAATTGGTGGGAAAGGTTTTCTTGTTCACGAATATGCCAGCCATGTAAGAGCAAATCTTTTATTTTCACATTATCAAGCAGGCTGGATTAATTTTAATAAGTAAAAAATATTAATTTATTCTATTAAAGATTTAACATGATAATCAACACTTTCTTTTAAAGCATTTAAATCATATCCACCTTCTAAAATAGAGACCACTTTTTTATCGCAAAGTTCTTTTGCAAAAGCTATTATTCTTTTCGTCAAAGTATAGTAATCTTTGGACTCCAAATTAATTTGAGCAAGAGGATCATCTTTGTGCGCATCAAACCCTGCGGATAATAAAATGAACTGTGGTTTAAATTCTTTAAGTTTTTTAAAAATACTGTCATAAGCATTCAAAAATTCATGAGACTTTGTACCTGCATTTAGAGGAACATTAAAAATATTATTTTTATTACCCTTTTCATTTGCAGCTCCAGAACCTGGGTAATAAGGATATTGATGAGATGATATATATAATACTTTTTCGTTATCGTAGAAAATATCCTGTGTCCCATTTCCGTGATGAACATCAAAATCAATAATAGCGACTCTTTTTAATTTATACTTTTCTAATAAATAATAAGCACCAACAGCTATATTGTTGTAGACGCAAAATCCCATAGCTTTTTGTTTTTCCGCATGATGCCCTGGTGGCCTTACAGCGCAAAAAGCATTTTTAAAATCTCTCTTCATCACACCATCAATGGCTGTTAAAATTGATCCAACAGCATCTCTGGTAGCTTGTTTGCTTCCAGGTGATAAAATCGTATCTCCATCTAAAAAACTAAGACCTTGATTTGGAAAAGAATTTTTTACACTATTTAAATAATCTTTATCATGTGCAAGTTGTAAGTACTTAAGATCAAATTTTTTTGGTTTTTTCCAAACCAAATTTTTAGATTCTAGTTTTTTTAAATGATCAATAACAACAGTTACACGATCTGCTCTTTCAGGATGCCCCTTTCCTGTATCATGATTTAAATAGGTGTCGGTAGTTATTATTCCTGTTTTCATTTTAATTCGTATAAGTCCCATTTAGTTTTTTCCGCAACTCTGTCGTATAAAGATTTTGCCCTGAGATTATCATCACGTGTTATCCATCTTACTAAATTCCATCCTTTTGATTTTGATATTTTTTTCAATTCGCTAAGTATTTGTTCTCCAATTTTTTGTCCTCTAAACTTTGGACTAACAAACAAATCATCTAAAAAACCTATGTCTTTTCCTTTTAAAGGTCTTGGCATTCTTCTGTAGTGAGCAAGACCAACAATGTTTCCATTAATCTCATATACCAGACCTTCAATTTCATGATTCTTATCGTGCAACCAACTCCATACTTTTTGAAGAATTTTGTTATTCATTTTTACCTTATAAAAATCTGCATAATCCTTATAAAGTTTTTCCCATTGCTCTTTATCTTTTAATTTAATTTTTCTTATCAAATTTTTTTATCAGTTTTATAAAAATAGTTTTCTAAAATATTCTCATATATTCTAGTTAACTTTTTTAAATCTGCTAAAGATACAGATTCGTCAATTTTATGCATAGTTTTTCCAACTAAGCCAAATTCTAAACAAGGAGCTATTTTTCTGATAAATCTTGCATCAGACGTACCTCCAGTTGTTGATAATTTTGGCTTAATTTTGGTAATTTTCTTAATAATATTTTGAATCATATAAGTTGTTTTGTTTGGTTTTGTTAAAAAAGCTTCACCAGAAACTTCATATTGGATCTTAAATTTACATTTTAATTTTTTAGATATTGATTTAAAGATATTGTTTAATTTTTTTTTTAATGAGCTGGATGAGTGCTTGTCATTAAATCTTATATTAAAAACAGCATTTGCCAAACCAGGTATGACATTATCAGCATGATTATCAATATTAATTTTGGTAATCTCTAGATTGGAGGCTTGAAAGTTTTTCGTTCCATTATCTAATTTTATTTCTTTTATTTTCTTTAACATTTTTACCATAGCGTTAGATGGGTTGTTGGCTCTGTGAGGGTAAGCGACATGACCTTGAATACCAACTACGGTAAGTTTTCCAGTAATACTTCCTCTTCTTCCAATTTTTATCATTTCTCCAAGTTTATTTGGATTAGTTGGTTCACCTACTATACAAAAATTAATTTTCTCTTTCTTTTTTTTTAAATATTCAATAACTTTTTTTGTTCCATTAATAGCAACACCTTCTTCATCTCCAGTAATTAATAAACTTATTGACCCTTTGAATTTTTTATTTTTAATTTTGAATCTGCTTACTGCAGCTACAAAGCAGGCAATTGAAGCTTTCATATCGTTGGCGCCTCTGCCAATTAATTTATTATTTTTAACTGTGGGTATAAATGGGTTTACACTCCAATCACTTATTTTTCCAGGTGGTACAACATCTGTATGACCCGCATAGCAAAAATTTGGAGATGATTTTCCAAGTTTAGCATAAAGGTTTTTAATATTTTTAAAATTCATTATTTGGCATTTAAAACCAAGTGATTGTAAACTTTTTGATAATAGATTTATTGCTCCTGCATCTTTTGGTGTGATGCTTGGTTTACTAATTAATTTTTTAGCTAATTTTAATTCATTGATTAGCATGAGGTTTTTTAATCTCTCAATAAATCGTTAATTGAAGTTTTGCTTCTCGTTTTTTCGTCCACTTTTTTTACAATTATTACACAATACAATGATGGGCCGTCAGGATTTTTTTTACTTGGCATGGCACCAGGAACTACAACTGAATAAGCAGGAACTTTTCCATAATGCACTTCACCTGTTGATCTATCAATAACTCTTGTTGATGCTCCTATATAAACCCCCATAGATAAAACTGATCCTTTTTCTACAATAACACCTTCGGCTATTTCAGATCTTGCTCCAATAAAACAGTTATCTTCAATTATCGTAGGATCTGCTTGCATAGGTTCTAATACACCACCTATTCCAGCTCCTCCTGATATATGACATTTTTTTCCAACTTGAGCACAAGATCCAACTGACGCCCAAGTATCAATCATACTTCCTTCATCAACGTAAGCTCCTATGTTTACAAACGAAGGCATCAGGACAACATTTTTTCCAATAAAAGCACCTTTTCGAACAACACCATTTGGAACATATCTAAAACCTTCTTTAATAAATCTTTTTTCATTCCATTTATGAGTTTTGCCTTCTACCTTATCAAACCAAGTCGCATAAGGGCCCTTGGAGACCTTCATTTTGTTAACTCTAAAGCTCAGCAAGATTGCTTTCTTTATCCATTGGTTAACTACCCATTCATCATTTTTTTTTTCAGCAACACGAATTTTTCCTGAGTCTAGTAATTCGATAGTGTTATTAATTGCATTAAGTAATTTTCTACTAGATTTAGAATTAACCTGGTTCTTACCGTCCCAAGCTTCATTAATTATTTTTTCAAAAGGATGAATATTCATTATGTAGATTTTACTAAGTTAATTTTTTTTAAAAATGCAGATAAGCTATTCGTTTTGTAATTAACAAAGTTACTATCTGAAAATTCTTTTGCCCACGGTTCGTCATTTTCAATCCAAATTGTTTTCATACCCATTTCATATGCTGGCTTTAAATTTCTTGCAATATCCTCAACAAATACACACAATTTTGGGTCAACATTATGTTTTTTAACTAGCTTTTTATAAGGCTCTATCATTGGTTTAGGTATAAATTCGGACTCTACTATATCAAATATATCATCAAAATGATGATCAATACCAATTTTTTTTGTTACATTTAATCCATGTTTTTTGGAACCATTGGTAAATATAATTTTTTTACCATCAAGCTTTTTTAGTTCTTCATTAAGTGCAGAATCTTTTTCAAGAAAATCTAAATTTACATCATGTACAAAATCTAAAAATTCATATGCATCAACTTTATGATTTTTAATCAAGCCATTTAAAGTAGTATTATATTCATAAAAATATTTTTTTTGAATTTTTTTGGCTTCTTCTAAACTGATTTTGAGTTTTTCAGATATATATTTTGACATTTTTTTGTCTACTTGTTCAAAAACTCTAGTTTTTCCAGAATATAAAGTATTATCAAGATCAAATATCCATAACTTAATAGATTTAAATATTTTCATTTTCTTATAAGAGTCCCCGCTCCTTTATCAGAAAAAAGTTCAAAAAGTATTGAGTGCGGTTTTCTTCCATCAATAATAACAACACCTTTCACACCATTATCTACTGCATTAATACACGTTCTTATTTTAGGTATCATACCTTCTTTTATAGTCCCGTCGTGAATTAGTTTTTCAGCATCCAAAGGTTTAATTTCTTGAATTATTTTTTTATTTTTATCATAAACCCCCTCAACATCAGTCATTAACAGCAATCTTCTTGATTTTAGGCTAGTTGCTAAAGCTCCTGCCGCAGTATCAGCATTAATGTTATGAGGTTTATTTTTTTCATCAAGACCCATTGGTGTTACAACTGGTATAGAATTATTATTTATTAAATCTTGAATTACTTTAATATCTATTTTAGTTGGAAATCCAACATAACCAAGTTCTATACTTTTTTGTTGAACATAAATAGCAATGTTTTCTTTAATTGTTATGGATTGAGCACTACATAATTTTTTTTCTAAAGCATTAACGATTTCTTTATTAAATCCATTCATCACCTCTTCAACAACTTTTATAACTCTTCCATCAGTTACTCTGAGGCCCATAATAAATTTACTTTCAATACTTAAATTGTCCAATTCTTTTTTTATTCTAGGTCCACCACCGTGTACTTCTAATGGAGTTAATCCTAATTTTTTTAATATAGTTATATCTTCAATAAAAATTCCAAATAAATTTGGATCTAGGAGAATTCTGCCACCACACTTAACAACAATCTTTTCTTTTAAATATTTTTTAATATACTTTTTAACTTCGTGTACCGGTGGTCCATCTTTAGGCCATAATTCTTTTAATTTATTATTTAAGTTCTCTTCAGCTAGCATTATCTAGACAGTTTTTACTTTAGTTTTTTTCATAATAATCCATTGTTGTGTAATGGTTAATATGTTGTTCACAGTCCAATAAACAACTAGCCCCGAAGGAAAGGGCGCCAATATAACTGTTAAAAAAAGAGGAAAAAACATGAAAATTTTAGCCTGTATTGGATCAGGAGGAGTAGGATTTAATTTTTGCTGCAAATACATGCTTAATCCCATAAGTATAGGCCATGCACCAATCATTAAAAACGTTGGTGGGTCCCATGGTATCAAACCAAATAAATTAAAAACAGAAGTAGGATCTCTTGCTGAAAGGTCTTCAATCCAGCCAAAGAAAGGTTGATGTCGCATTTCTAAAGTTACATACAGCATTTTATAAATTGCAAAGAAAAATGGAATTTGAATAAGTACTGGCAAACATCCTGACACTGGATTAACTTTTTCTCTTTTGTATAAAGACATCATTTCCTGCTGCAGTTTTACTTTATCATCTTTATGTAATTCTTTTAATCTAAGCATTTCAGGCTGCAAAACTTTCATTTTTGCCATTGATCTGAAGGAGTAATTTGCTAGAGGAAAAAAAATCAATCTTATTAATGCAGTAATTATTACAATTGATAAACCAAAATTTCCTGTCATCTTAAAAAAATAATCAATGGCAAAAAATAATGGTTTAGTAAAAAAATAAAACCAACCCCAATCTATTGCTAAATCAAACTTTTCTATCTCTAAATTTTTGGCATACCTATCTATAACCTCAACCTCTTTTGCGGCCACAAATGCATTTATGTTATTTGACACCGAATCATTTGGGTTAAGAATTGAAGGTTCTTTAATTATAAAGTTTGCTCTATATTTACCTGTTTTAGATAAAAATTCAGACTTAAATTCTTTTCCTTTTTCTGGAACTATTGCTGTTAGCCAATACTTATCAGTAATACCTAGCCACCCTTTTGAACTATTAGTTGTAAATTTATCTTTATCGATATCTTTATAGTCCATCTCTTTTAGCTCATCACCAAACACACCAAGAAAACCTTCGTGCAGTATATATATTGGAGTAACTTCAGGTTTATAATTTCTTGTTATTTGGGCAAAAGGAAAAAATTGATAAGATTTATTAGAATTATTTATAATAGTTTGTGTTATTTTAAATAAAAATTCATTATCAAGTTCAATTTTTTTTATGAATGTTAGTCCTTCACCGTTATCCCATTCAAGAGTAATTGGATTATTAGGTCTCAGCAACTTATTACCCTTCACTTTCCAAACTGTATTATCTAAGGGTAATTTTAATTTTTTGTCTCCAGCTGAGGCCCAACCAGTTTCTATATAATAACCCTCTTTAGTGCTTTTAGGATTAAGAAATATTATTTTTTTTTCGCTTTTTAATGTTTCGTTGTAATTTTTAAATATAATATCATCAATAATAGCGCCCGTAAGTGATATTGATCCTTTAATATTTTCATTTTCTAACTTAACCCTATCAACGCTATTAATAGATTCACTTCTTGATATTTTTTTTAAATCTTCAATTTCTTCTATCGAAGGGGAAGAAGACTCTTTATTTTTTATAGTTTCACTTTCTGTTTTTTGCAAAGTTGGTTGTTCAAAAAATGTAGACCAGACGATTAAGGTTAAGGTTGAGAGAACAACTGCTATTAATACGTTTTTCGTATCCATTTATTTTTTTCCTTTTTTTAAAGTAGGCGCTGGATCTATTCCATCACCGCCTCCTAAAAATTTAAAAGGATGACATCGTAGAATTCTTTTTATTCCTAAAAATGAACCTTTTAAAGTTCCATGAATTTTAAGACAATCAGTAAAATATTCTGAGCAAGTTGGTAAGTATCTGCAGCTTGGTGAAAAGAAAGGGGAAATTAAATATTTATAAAATTTAATTAACAGTATCATAAAATAGTTTAATATTTTCATTTTTAGCTTTGTATCTGTTTAATTTTTTTAAATATTCCACTTACTTCATTAAGAATTAGTGAAAATTTATCTTTATAGGCACTATTTTTTCCAAAAATTATATATGTAAATCCCAGATCTATAAAATGTTTTTGTTTTGAAACTTTTTGCACAGCTGATTTTAATTTTCTTTTTATTTTATTTCTTATTACAGCATTTCCAATATTTTTTTTCATCACAAAACTTATGTTTAAATATTTTATTACTTCTTTTTTTGTATTTTTTAAGTTTTTACCAAAATAGATTGTAAAGTATTTTGTGTTCAATTTTTTTGTTTTTAATATTTCTAAAAACTGACTGCTCTTATTTAGACTTTTAAACTTGATCATTTTAAAAATTTAATTATGTCGATATTTTTTTTCTGCCTTTTGCTCTTCTTCTTGCAATTAGCTTTCTTCCACCCTTTTTACTCATTCTTGATCTAAACCCATGCCTTCTTTTTCGTACAAGTCGACTTGGCTGATATGTTCTTTTCATAAGTTTTCTTTGTTTATTTGCAAAATTTTTTGATATTTATAGGTAATAAGAGCTTATAAGTACAGTTAAAAATTAAATTATGAAAGTAGAATCTTCAAATCTTAAAATTATCCTCGGAGGGTTATATTTAATAGTCCTTTTTTTGGCTATTTATTTTTTATTCTCAAATTTTGATATAAAGGATTTAACTAGCTATGAGTTTATAAAAGAAAATAGAGAAACCATTCTAAAATATAAAGACAATAATATTTTCTTTCTTACAATTATTTTTTTTATTATTACTATTTTTTTAAATTTATTGTTATGCCCCATGATAGTTCCAACTTTAATAATAGGCTTTATTTTTGGAAAATGGTTAGGAACTTTCATTTTAGTATTTGGAAATACGCTTGGTGCTTTTTTATTATATCGCCTAGCAAAAACTTTTTTTAGTGATTTAATTGAGAAAAAATTTAAAACAAAATTTAATAAATTTATAAGTTTTTTTAATAAAAATGAAACACTATATTTTATGTGCTTTAGATTTATGGGTGGCGCCGGGACCCCCTTTCCTATACAAAATGTTTTGCCAGTTCTTTTTAATATGAGTGCTAAAAATTATATTATGGCCACTCTTTTAGGAATTATCCCAACAACATTTGTGACGGTGGCACTTGGAAGCGGCATTGAAAAAATTATTGATCAAAATTCAGAGCTTAGTTTTTTGCCAGTTATTAAATCACCAGAGATTTATTTTCCTATAATGGGTTTTTTTGTAATTTTATGTGTTGCTTTTTTGATAAAAAAATTTTTTTTTAAAGGGTAAATTTCATATTTACCTTTAAAAATAATCAACTTACAGACTTTTATACATAAAATAACCTCACGTAAAATTAGAATCGCTAAATATGTAGTTTATAGATAAGCGAAATATTGCCACATTTTTTAAGTAACTTGACAATGTGGTAAACAACAAAGTAAAAACTAACATCATATGAAGGTAGATTTATGGGAATACATTACGATTATAAATCAAAACGTGGTGAAAGAGCGATGCTAAAGGAAGCGAAAAGAAAAGCTAGATTGGCTCAAAAAAAAGTAAAGAAATTATTGCCGTCTGAACAAGTGGAAAGAAAAGAACCTGAAACGCACGATATTGAAAAAACAATAACATTAGATGATTTAACAAATCCAGACCAAGAATAAATTGGATGCAACTAAACTCGAAAAAAGAGTTAAGAAAAGAAAGAATTATAAGGGCTTTAAAAAACAATCTTAAGAAAAGAAAAATATTTCAAAAAAATATTAATAAAAAAAATAGGATAATAAAATAATGAGTGTTTTGTCAGATCGTTGGATTAAAAAAATGGCACTTGAAACAGAAATGATAAAACCATTTGTTTCAAAACAAAATGCAAATGGAGTTATTTCGTATGGCTTATCATCTTTCGGTTATGACGCTCGAGTTTCAAATGAATTTAAAATTTTTACTAATGTAAATTCTGTAATTGTTGATCCAAAAAGATTTGAAAAAAGTAGTTTTGTTTCAAAAACTTCATCAGAATGTATAATACCGCCTAACTCATTTGTTCTCGCTAGTACGGTAGAATATTTTAAAATACCTAAAGATGTTCTTGTAATTTGTTTAGGAAAATCTACATATGCTAGATGTGGAATCATTGTAAATGTTACTCCTCTAGAGCCAGGATGGGAAGGCCATGTTACGCTTGAATTTTCTAACACTACACCCCTGCCAGCCAAAATTTATGCTAATGAAGGGGCAGCTCAATTTGTTTTTTTGGAAGGTAATGAAAAACCAGAAATTACTTACTCTCAAAGAAATGGTAAATACATGAAACAAACTGGCGTAACTTTACCTAAAGTATAATTTTATATTAAATGAAAAAGCTAGAAATCAGAGGAGGAAGAAAACTGTATGGAACTATTAAAATCTCTGGGTCAAAAAATGCGACTCTTCCCATATTGGCTGCAACAATATTAACAGATAAAAAAATTACAATTAGCAACATACCAATTGTTCGTGACGTAGAGACAATGGTAAATTTATTAAAAGAAATAGGATCAACAGTAAAATTAGATAAAAAAAACAAAAAAATTGAAATCATTAATAAAAAGTTATTAAAAACTTTTGCTCCCTATAGTCTTTTAAAAACTATGCGGGCTGGAGTTTTAGTGCTTGGACCCTTACTTTCAAAATATAAAGTTGCTAAGGTATCTTTGCCTGGAGGTTGCGCAATAGGTTCAAGGCCAATAAATTTTCATTTAGATGCATTAAAAAAGATGGGAGCAAATATTAAGATAAAAAATGGCTACGTTGTTGCTTCTGTAGAAAAAAAATTAAAAGGTTGTTTAATAAAATTTCCTAAAATATCTGTGGGAGCAACAGAAAATATTTTACTAGCAGCATGTTTTGCAAAGGGAAAAACGAAATTAAGAAATTGTTCTTTAGAACCTGAAGTACAAGATTTAATTATTTTTTTAAAAAAACTAGGATGTAAAATTAATAAAGTTGGCACTAGAGATATAGATGTTACCGGTGTAGAAAAATTATATTCTGCAACGCACAAAGTTATTTTTGATAGGATTGAAGCTGGAACTTATATTTTAGCTTCTGCAATAACAAAAGGACGTTTAAAAATCAAGAACATGGATCCAAAAATAATACTTACTGAAATCAATATATTAAAAAAAATGGGAGTAAATATAATTAAAAAGAATAACTATATAATTGTAGATTGTGTAAAAAAACTTAAACCCGCAAATATTACAACAAAACCTTACCCGGGTTTTCCAACCGATTTACAAGCGCAAATTATGGTTTTAATGACTACTGTTGAAGGAGTTTCAAAAATAAAGGAAAACATATTTGAAAACCGTTTTATGCATGTTTCGGAGTTAAGAAGAATGGGTGCCCATATAGAAGTTAACGAAAACACTGCAAAGATTTTTGGTGGAACCAAGTTAAATGGTGCAGAACTAATGGCTACCGACCTTAGAGCTTCAGTATGTTTAATTCTTGCTGGACTTGTTGCAAACAACAAAACAGTTGTAAATAGAATTTACCACCTGGATAGAGGATATGAAAAAATTGAAAAAAAGCTATCAGACTGCAATGCAAAAATAAAAAGATTAAAATGAGATTAAATAAAATAAGTGTTTACGATGTTTAGCAAAGAAAAGTGAAAATTTTCTAATAATAATCATAGTATAAAAATTTTATTTTCAGGCGAGAGTGTAATTTTGTTAGTTTCTTAAGCTTTAAAGGTGTATATGCAGGATCTTGGAAGCACTTGGAATGTAAAACATATTCCTGTGCATAAAATTTGAATATTGAATTATCTTGTAATTTTCATTAAAACTTAACAAAAAAAAAGGAGTAGTATTGGCTAAACAAGATTTTATTGAGTTTAAGGGTAAAGTTACTGAATTATTACCTAACGCTATGTTTAGAGTTAAGCTTGAAAACAACCATGAAGTATTAGCTCATACTGCCGGGAAGTTAAGAAAAAATAGAATAAGAGTTTTAACCGGAGACAACGTATTGGTTGAAATAACACCTTACGACCTAACAAAAGGTAGAATAATTTTTAGGTTTTAATTAGGCCAGGTAGCTCAGTCGGTAGAGCAGAGCCCTGAAAAGGCTTGTGTCGCTGGTTCGATTCCAGCCCTGGCCACCACCTCTCTGGTTAATTATTTAAAGGTTTAACAAATAAATAATTTTATAAACAATAAATGAAAATACTACTAACAGGCGCATCATCAGACACAGGGTTAAAAATAACGAAAAAAATAATTGAAAATTCAAATAATTTTGAGCAATTAATTTTGCTTAGCAGTTCACCGGCACTATTTGAAAAAGCAGATATTAAAAAAAGTGAAAAAATTAAAATAATACATCAAAATTTGCTAGAACCATTTAATGATAAATTAAAATTAATTCTAAGTGATGTTGATATTTTAGTACATTTAGCCTGGATAAGACCAAACAATTCATTAAATGCTATCGATTATAATCGTCAAGTAGCCCAGAAGTTTTTAGATCATATAAGCAAAAAAACTAAAATAATTTTTTTATCTAGCATATCTGGCTATCCTAAATCGTTAAGCTATTATGGAAAATCAAAATTTAAAGTATCAGAAATTTTTTATAATAATCGTGAAACCTGTGTATTTGTTTGTGGTTTAATAATTACTGATAAAGAAAATACTTCTTTTTATATGCTTAAAAAGCTTTTCGAAAAATTACCCTTTTTGATTAAATTTGGAGACAAAACCAAAGTTTTATTTGCAGAATCTGATCAAGTATTAAAAGAAATTTATAATAAAATTTTTGATTTTAAAAAAGGTGTGCATAGACTATATGAAGATGAAGATATGAGTATTGATTTGTTTGCTAAAAAAAAATTTAAAACAAGACAAAAAATATCTTTAAATATAAGCTTATTTCTTAAGTTTTTTTTATTAATATCAAAGTATCTGAATTATGTTCCTGGAGTTAATAAAATTGTGGATAAAGTTATTATTTTAATTACTATTGACAAGTTTGAGGCTGATGAGTTTACGAAAAAAGGTTTTTAAATGAATATTGCTGTTGTTGGTAGCGGTGCTGCAGCATTTGGCACGTTATTAAAATTAAAAGAAAATTTAAATAAAACGAGTGACAAGATTACCGTCATATCAAAAGATCTCAATAATATTAATAAAATATTCTTAGATAATGTAAATAAAAAAAAAAATTATAAATCAAATTCTAAAAGTGGTTTACATTCAGAAATAAGACATAATTTTGGTCAGGCATTTGAAGGAGTAGAAATAAAAAATTCTAATAATGTTATCTATGATGTCCCTTATTCTGGAGGTCTTAGTGATTTTTGGTCTGGTTTTGCAGCTTTACCCATGGATCAAAATTTAAATAAGTGGGGCTTAAAAAAAGGAGAGATTGAGCCGTACTATAAACATATTGTACAAAAATTAAATTTATCAGGTGAAAAACTAAATATACTTGAAAAAAATAACTTTTTAAGTACTAACCCTAGCTTATATGTCAATTCACCTCCTATAAAAGAGCATTCTTTAGTTTCTAAACTAATTAATAAATTTAACAAAGAAACTAATAATGAAAGATTTAGTGTGCATAAAAATTATATATTTCTTGATACTAAAGAAAATTCGCCGACAAAATGCATTAATTGCCAATCTTGTTTTTCTGGATGTCCAAAAGATTCTTTTTTTAGACCAAGCAAGGTTATAAATGATTGGGTTTTTAATAAAGATTTTAGTTACCAGAATGAAGAAGTTGATCAAATAAAATTGATAAGCGAAAAATATGAAATTATAACAAAAAGCAAAAAGAGCATGGTTTTTGATAAAGTATTCTTATGTGCAGGAGCATTTAATTCAGCAAAAATAATTATAAAAAGTTTTGGATATCCTTCAAAAGACATATTTTTATACGATATACCTATTAAACATCTTCCTATAATTTCAATAATGCCAAAAATGAAAATAGAAAAAAATACGTTTGGCCTATCAAGTGGCAGCGGAAGTATTATTTTAAATAAAGATACTTATTATCATTTACTTTTTGGACAGTTACCGAAAGAATATTTTGAAAATAAGTTTAATAATAAGTATTTATCAAATATACTAAAAAATATTTTTGATACATTTTGTTTATATGGCACAATCTATGGAAGTTCAGATGATTTTTACAGCTATCGACTTACAAAAAAACTTGATCCCATACTGGTAAATCATGATAAAACAAAAATAATAAATAACAACCTGAATCTTGTTGTTAAAAAACTAAAAAAAATATTTTTAAAAAAAGGCTTCTTAGTCTTAAATCAGTTTTCAATTCATGGAACAAGCTCAGCTCATTATTCCTCTAATTTATTTAATTCTTATAATATAAAAATTAATAATAAAGGTGAATTTAAAAAAAACCTACATATTTGCGACAGTTCAACCTTTGGCCATGCTTCTTCTTCACAGCCGCATACATTTTTTATAATGGCTAATTCATATAGATTAGCAAATAATGCATTACAAATATAAAATGAAAATATTATTATTAGGATATTCAGATTTATGTAAAAGAAAAATCATACCCATGTTAACTAAAAAGTTTAGTAAGGTTAAATTTTGTATTTGCTCAAAAACACAAAAAAAAATATATATTGGAGAATATGAATGGTATAGAAATTATGAAAGTGCACTTAAAAACTCAAATGCTGATATTGTTTATATCTCACTAAGAAATTCTGATCATTATTACTGGGCAAAAAAATCGTTAGAAAAAAAATACCATGTAATTATTGATAAACCTGCTTCATTAAATTTTAAACAAGCAAAAATTTTAATTAAAATTGCTAAAAGAAAAAAAAGACTACTTTCGGAAGCTGTGGTTTTTAATCATCACCACCAAATTGATAAAGCAATAGAGGAAATAAAAACATTAAGGAGTTTAATTCATGTTGAAGCAAGGTTTATTATTCCAGGTTTTTCTAAAAATAATTGGCATAATTTTAAAAAGTATGGAGGAGGATGTTTAATGGATATGGGGTCATATGCTGCTGCATTATTTCGTGTTTTTGTTGACAAAAATAATAAGAAACTCACTTTATTTAGCTCTTGTAAGGAAAATAAATATGGCACGAATGTTAGCTTTAATGTTGAAGCTACCAATGGAAAAAAAACTTTCTCAGGTTACTTTGGCCATAATGGGGAATACGAAAATAATATAACCTTATTTACTAAACAAAAAAGTGTCAAAATTAATAGAGCTTTTTCACCACCCAATGATATAAGCTTAACATTAGAAATAAATAAAGGTAATATTAGTAAAAAAATAAAATTAAAAAAAGATGATACTTTCTTCAACTATTTTAAAAAAGTTATTATTTTATTAAAAAATAAAAAATTTGAAACCTCATATCAAGATTTATTAACAGATTCTTTTTTTAGAGAAAAATTATGTTTGAAAAAAAATATTATAAAAATCTGAACACACTTAGAGATAAAATTAAAAATAGCTCAGAGATTGAAGGAAAAGAAATTAATCACATTTTAAAATGGTTAAAAAAGAAAGATTCTAAAAATAAAATGAAAGTTAAAAAAATTAACATTAAAGAGCTAAAAGATTGGAGTGTTGATCTTGGCGGAAATATATCTCACAAATCAAAACAATTTTTTGGGGTAATGGGAGTTAAAGTAAATAGCGCACGCGAAAGAGAAGTAGCTTCATGGGATCAACCAATCTTAACGCAAAAACATGGTGGAATATTAGCAATACTCATGAAAGAAACAAAAAATGGAATAATTGAATTTTTACTATGCGCCAGAAAAGAACCTGGTGATACAAAAATAAAATTATGTCCATCTTTTTCTGCAACACAATCAAACATAAATTTAGCTCATGGAGGGAAAAAAACTCCATTATCTAATATAATATTTAATCATAAAAAAAATAATCTAATAGCAAGAACTAGCCACTATGAAGAGGGAGCTAGATTTTGGCAAAAATCTAATCAAAATTTAATAATAAAAATTGATCAAAAAGAAAGCTTAAAGATAAAAGGAAAAAATTTTATATGGTTAAATCTGAGTCAAATTAAAAAGCTCAATTTAGTTAGTGGAATAATAAACCCATTTGTTAAAACTATCTTATTTATGGTTTAAAAAAAATATGATTTCAATAATTATTCCAGTATTTAATAGCGAACAAACTATAGAAACATTAGTAAACAATATAGAAAAAACTCTAGAAAATAATTATGAATTTGAATTAATTTTAGTAAACGATTCCTCGGAAGATGAATCGGAAAAAAAATGTAAAGATTTAGTTCAAAAACATTCTAACATATCTCTATTTTCATTATCAAAAAATACAGGAGAGCATAATGCAATCATGGCAGGATTGAATAACTGCTCGGGAGATTATGCTGTGATAATGAGTGATGATTTGCAACATTCCACTACCGCATTATTAGAGCTAATAAAATATGGAATAAAAGAAAAGGATAATTTTGATGTAGTTTATACCTATTATAGTAAAAAAAAGTATGGTTTTTTTAAAAATCTTGGAAGTAAGTTTAATAATCTTGTTGCGAATTTTTTATTAGCAAAACCTAAAAATTTATATCTCTCTAGTTTTAAATTTATGAATCGCTTTTTAATTCAAGAAATAATAAAATATCAATCTCCATTTACATATATAGATGGTTTAATTTTAGGTACTACAAATAAAATTGGTAAAATTAAAGTTGAACACAGTGAGCGTCTACACGGAAAATCTGGATATACTTTAATAAAACTTTTGCAGCTTTGGTCAAACATGTCAACAAGCTTTTCAATTTTTCCACTAAGACTATCTTTGTTGATGGGTTCAATTTTATCTTTTTTAGGTTTTGTTTTAGCAATAATCTTCGTAATAAATAAAGTAGTTAACAATATTTTCCCAACAGGATCTGCTGCAATATTTGTTGCTGTTACAATATTTTCTGGAGTTATTCTTGTATCTGTTGGATTAATAGGTGAGTACGTAGGTAGAATGTTTATTTCTTTAAACAAAAAACCTCAATTTGTCATCAGAAACTCTTTCAAAAAAAAAGATAATAAAAAATAATTTTAAACTGGATCAATCTTATAAAGAAAAAAATTAGAAGAATTATTACAATTTATACATACTGGTTTTAATAAATCATTTGAAATTGGAAATTTAGAGATTACATATTCAGCTCCTAATTCTCTAGCTTTATAAAAATTTATTTTTATAATATTAGGATTTGATACAAACGTGTAAACTCTTTCACCCCAACCATCATAATATTTCCTCCACACTTCATATTCGTTTAATTGACTTTCAATTATTTTTCTAAATTTAAGCTTATAGCTCAAGGGATAAAATGTATGGTAGCCATCAATAACTTTAATATCGTTCATAGCAGCAACCATTGGATCTAAACCAATTGATATAGTTCTAGAATTATTAACTATTGATTTGATATATTTGTAGTTTTTGTAGTCATAATATCCTTCAAAAGTATAACTACTTTTGAACTTTTTATTATCAACCGTGTGCTTATTTTTATTAAACTCCAAAACATTTTTAATTAATAAAATATATTCTTGATTGTAAAAATTTTTTCTAAGCTGACTTTGCTGTTGCTGATTTAAACTCTCAAAAGACAGATAATATTTTCCAACTGGAACTGCAGCTATTCTGATTTGAATAGAAATAAGTAATAAAAAAATTAAAGAATAAACTATATATTTATATTTTTGTATAGCCTGAGATGAAATGATATTTATAAATAACAAGCAATATATCATGGGGATTTTCCACCTAATTCTACCCCAGTCTAAAGTCCTTAATGATCCATCACTATTGTTTCTTATAGAATTAATAAATTCAAGATTAAGGAAAAAATCAATGAACAATATAAAAAAAGTAATTAAAAGTAGAAAAAAAGATGTTTTGTTTTTAGAAAAAAGACTTACTAAAACAATAGGAAAAAAAAATAAAGTAAAAGGTAGATGATGAAAAAAATAACTACTGTCTTTAATTTCAGAAATAAAAAAAAAGTTTTTAAAAAGCTCGTAAAAATTGGTAGTTAAGTTTGGAGAATCATAAGACCAGACACTTCTTTGTGAAGTTTCAGCAAATATTTGGGCATAAAATAAATTTGAATTTGATAAAAAAATAAAAAAACCTAGTATCGTAGCAACCTTTATAAACAGCTTAAAATTATAATGACGATATTTTAAATTTAAAACATAAGTTATAAAAAATACCAAAGGTATTAATAATACATTATTTGCTAGATCAATATTAAGACCAAAGAGTATTAAAACAAAGTAATGTTTAATTGAAAGATTTTTATTTTTTATTATTATATAAATTATATAAGGTAAAACTGCCGATCCCAGACCAAAGATTGTATAATTAAGTGAAGAAACAAATAAACACGATATTAAAGCTGAGTTAAAATATGAACAAAGTAATTTTCTAGATAATTTAAAAAAGCATATATAAGAAATTAATTTGACTGTAATATCAGTTACCCAGAAAGCTACTTCAGAATTAAACAGTGCATATAATAATGTTATTGGTTGTAATACCCCTCTTAAAAAATACCATTTAATTTGTCCACCCAAAAAAATATTTATACTTTCAACGTCTCCATGATACATTTTTCCAATAAATTTATTTAAAACCACAGCAATATCTAAAGTATCATGAGGGTATAAAGTTAATTGACCTATTAGAAAATATGGAACTAAATAGTACAAAGAAAGAATAAATAGAAAAATGAAATGAAATTTTATTTTATCATATTTTGATATTTTATTTGTTATTTCTATCATCAAATAAATATTTTAAAATATATTGTGATAAGGATTACTTGCATTTGACAACACCTTTCATGCCAAATTTAACTACTGTTTCAATTCCAAAAGTTGGAGTCTCATCCATCTCAATTACTTCTGTATATTGATCTAGTATATCAAAGTTTTCAAAAGGATAACAAAGATCAAGCGCTCTTTCGTTAAAAGGGGTTTTTAAGTGCAGCATCGAAACATCCCCAGCTTCACTAAGCTTTATCCATTCACTATCCATAACTAAAATTTCACGGTGATTTTTTTCCTTTTCTTTCCTTTTTATTTCATCTTCTTTGTTTTTTTTTGCTTTAATTATTTCTAGCTCCTGTTTAGCTTTCAGTTTTTTCTTTTTCTCTTCTTTAATTTTTTTCTTTTTATTTTTTACCCAATCAGATTTAACATCAGTACAATAGCTTTTTTGTTTAGGACCATCCACACCCAACATACCATTTGTCATTTTGTATTTTAGTTTTGTTATAGATTTAGATTTAGCGTCTAAATAATATTGAAAATAGTACTCTTTACCTGATCCACTTTGTATTATTTCACTAACAATTTGATCCTTCGTAATTGATTTTATTTTATCACTTATCTCTTGGGTGCCACCATCTGTAGTTCTTAATTTAACATTAATTTCATTACTTGATAAATCTATTATGTAGTCAGCAAAAATTTTTTCGTTTAATTTACACTTTTTAAAATAATAAGATTCAGCAAGCACCGAGCTGGGCAATAAAAAAATAAAAAAAAATATGATTAAAGTCTTCTTTTTCATACTAAAATAATTTTATAACATATTTTATGGCATTTAAAATCATCTTGGAGCATAACATGCTTAACAATTGCAGATTTTAAGGCAATTTTACTATTCTTTTAAACTTATATTTGAACTTGACATATACGCCACAAATCTATTAAAGAAGCACTGTTGTACTAAAATACAATAAAGTAATAATAAACAAGGAAAGTTAAATGAGTCTAAAAGGTAAAGTCAAATGGTTCAATGGAGCAAAAGGTTATGGTTTTATTGAACGAGAAGACAAAGAAAAAGATGTTTTTGTTCATCATTCCGCAGTAAGTGAAGCGGGTCTTCAACATGTAAACGAAGGCGATGAACTAACATTTGAAGTTGAGAACGGCGATAAAGGACCTTCCGCAGTTAAACTGCAAAAAGCTTAATCGAATTTCAATAAATTTCAGAAAACTTTGAGGATAAATTTGTTGTTGGATTGGCTAATAATGAAGTTTAACTAAAAAAACGAAAGGTAAGTAACGATGAGTATAAAAGGAAAAGTAAAATGGTTTAATGGAACAAAAGGTTATGGTTTTATTGAACGAGAAGACAAAGAAAAAGATGTTTTCGTACATTCTTCTGCAGCGCAAGCCGCAAATGTAGATTTAAACGAAGGTGATGAGCTGACGTTTGAAGTTGAGAATGGTGAAAAGGGTCCTTCAGCAATAAATCTGAAAAAAGTATAATCCCACACAATCTGTTGTTGCAAAGTATAAATTTTATGTTACTTTGCAACAATGATTAAAAATCTAAATATCGTAAACATAACAAGTGCAAAACACCATTTTGCACATGCTAGGCTACTGCTTAGCCATTAATCATACATAAAAATTTTAATTTACAATAATTTAATATAAAAAGGAGATATGCAGCTGTAGCTCAGTTGGTTAGAGCACTAGTTTGTGGAACTAGGGGT
>Ga0114997_10000486_pt1 | contig 32435 bp, 41 predicted proteins | sample ArcticOcean_MG_C_2_FD_87045 | JGI IMG/M metagenome (GOLD analysis project Ga0114997, IMG submission 87045) | Marine microbial communities from western Arctic Ocean - ArcticOcean_MG_CB4_136 | ecosystem: Environmental > Aquatic > Marine > Oceanic | place: Arctic Ocean: Canada Basin | collected... | reverse complement strand
TGAAGTTTCATTAATTACATCGGTCGCGATGGATAAAGAACTTAGGTTCGCCATTCGTGAAGGTGGGCATACTGTTGGCGCAGGTGTTGTAACTGAGATTGTTGAGTAGGATAGAATTATGGCTAATCAGTCAATAAGAATAAGTTTAAGAGCATACGATCACATACTGCTAGATAAGTCTACAGACAAAATCGTAAAAACGGCAAAATCTACTGGTGCAATTATATCTGGTCCTATTCCGCTCCCTACAAAACGTTCCATTTATACTGTTCTTCGTTCACCTCATGTCGATAAAAAATCAAGAGAGCAGTTTCAGACAAAAATCCATAAAAGGATGATAGACATTATTAATTCCACACCAAAGACTGTCGAATCTCTCATGAAGCTAGATTTACCTGCTGGTGTCGATATCGAGATAAAGGTTTAATTGCTTATGCGAGGTTTAATTGGAAAAAAAATAGGCATGACTAGGGTTTTTAATTCAAGTGGTCAAGCAATCCCGGTTACTGTTTTGGAAGTGGGCCCATGTCATGTTACTCAGGTTAAAACTATTGAGAATGATGGCTATGATTCTGTTCAGATTGGTTACATTGAAGCTAAGAGTAAGCATGTCAATAAGCCTATGGCTGGACATTTTTCAAAAAGCAAGGTCACACCAACCAAAGTACTTGCTGAGTTTCAAAAGGTTCCAAAGTTTGATTATAAACCAGGGCAAACATTTAATGTGAGCTTGTTTAATGAAGGTGATCTAGTAAGTGTAACGGGAAAATCAAAAGGCAGGGGTTTTTCTGGTACTGTCAAAAAGTATAATTTTAAAACGCAGAGAAAGACTCATGGTCAGGGAGATACATATAGGCATGTTGGTTCTATTGGTGCTGCTTCAGACCCGTCACGTGTTTTTCCTGGCAAAAAAATGCCTGGAAGATATGGTAATAAGACAGTAAGTGTTAAATCTCTTGAAATCGTTAAAGTAAAAGAAAGCGAAAATCAGTTATTGATTAAGGGAAGTGTTCCTGGGTCAACTAATGGTATCGTTTTTATTACGAGATAAATATGAAAATAGAAGTACATAATAATTCAGGTAAAGTTATTGATAGTATAGATGTTGATGAACAAGTTTTCAATGTTGAAATGAAACCAGCAGTCGTTCGCCAAGCAGTCTTAGCAGAAATGACTAATTTAAGACAAGGAACCCACAGTTCTAAAAACAGATCTGCTGTTAGGGGTGGCGGTAAAAAGCCATTTAAGCAAAAGGGTCGTGGTGTTGCTAGGGCGGGTACTATTCGTTCTCCACTCTGGAAAGGTGGTGGGGTAGTATTTGGGCCTGAGCCTCATGGTTATAGTCATAAAATACCGAAAAAAATGAGTAAGCTTGCTCGGAAGTCAGTTATATCAAAAAAAATAAAAGACGGCGATATTATTGTTCTTGATAATATTGAAATTGGTTCTAAAAAAACTTCTAACTTTAAAACGTTTTTAAAAAATATTAAAATTGATCAAAAAAAGACTCTTATTTTAGTAAGCTCATTTCAAGAGAATTTAATTCTGGCTTCAAGAAACATTCGAAATGTTTTCATTGAAAATGCTAGAAGCGTTAGTGTTTATGACTTATTAGACACAGAGGTTGTTCTAATTGATAAGGAGGGTGTTAAGATCCTTTCAAAGGTTTTAGCTTAATATTATGTATCAAAAAATAATTGTTCGTCCAATTTTAACAGAGAAAATGGCCATAATGCAGGAGCGTCAAAACAAGTATGCTTTTATCGTTTCTGCTGATTCTAATAAAATTCAAATTAAATTAGCTGTTGAAACCAAATTTGATGTTTCAGTTTCAAAAGTTGCTACTATGAATATAGATGGTAAGTTTAAGCAAATGACTACTCGAAGTAATGGTAAGTCTATTAAGACTCAGGGAAAAAGATCTAGTTTTAAAAAGGCTATTGTTACTCTGATCGATGGCGATTTGATTGATTATGTAAATAGTGGGGCTGAGGAATAAAATGGGTGTTAGGAATTTAAAGCCAGTTACGCCGGGGAGTAGATTCGCTTCAAGAGCTGATTTTTCTGAATTGACTACTGATAAACCAGAAAAATCTCTTACTGTTGCGCTTCGAAAAAAAGGTGGTAGGAACAACACGGGTAGAATTACTGTTCGGAGACGAGGTGGCGGCCATAGAAGAAGATATAGAATCATAGATTATAAGAGAGATAAGTTTGGTGTAAATGGTAAGGTGGCTACCGTCGAGTATGATCCTAATCGGTCTGCATATATTTCTCTTATTCATTACGAAGATGGAGAAAAGAGATATATTCTTGCTCCTCTAGATTTGCCTGTTGGATCTCAGATTGTATCTGGAGATAAAGTGTCATTAAAAGTTGGGAATGCATTGAAATTATCAAATATTCCTACTGGTTTATTGGTTCATAATGTTGAAATGATTCCTGGTAAAGGTGGGCAAATGGTTCGTACAGCTGGTGGTTACGCTCAAGTAATGGCTCATGATAATGGTTTTACGACACTTAAGCTTCCTTCTGGAGAGATTCGTCTTGTTCCTGAGAAATGCATGGCGACTATTGGGCAAATTGGTAATAGAACGTTTGAGCAAATTGTTTCTGGTAAAGCTGGTCGTTCTCGGTGGCTTGGTAAGAGACCCAAAGTGCGTGGTGTGGTTATGAATCCTGTTGATCATCCGCATGGTGGTGGAGAAGGTAAAACTTCAGGTGGTCGTCATCCAGTGACGCCGTGGGGTAAACCAACAAAAGGTTTCAAAACTAGAAAGAAAAATAAAAAATCTAATAGCATGATAATCAAGAGGCGTAAGTAGCTATGGCTAGATCATTAAAAAAGGGTCCATTTGTAGATCAAAAACTAATGGGAAAAGTTGAGAAGAATAAAGAGAGTGGTAAGAAGACTGTGATTAAAACTTGGTCTCGAAGATCAATGATAATACCTGATTTTGTAGGTCATACTTTTGCAGTGCATAATGGAAATAAATTTATTCCGGTTTTCGTCTCTGAAAATATGGTAGGACATAAATTAGGTGAATTCTCACCAACAAGAACATTCAGAATGCACTCCGGGGATAGGAAGTAACTATTATGGAAGCTAGAGCAATATTAAGGTATAATCGTCAGTCGCCTAGAAAGGTTAGGAAAGTATTGAACCAAGTTCGTGGGCATAATGTTGGTAATGCAATTAATTATCTTCATTTTTCATCTGAAAAAGCTTCTGTCGCTATCGAGAAGACCATTCGATCTGCTGTTGCAAATTTATTACAAATTGATGGTAATAACGATATTGATACTGATCTTATTAAAATAAAAGAAGCTTATGTAAATCAGGGACCTGTTATGAAACGTTTTAGAGCAGCATCTATGGGTAGAGCGTCTCAGCTGCGCAGACCTTCTAGTCACTTAACGATAATATTAACTACAGAATAGTTAGCGAGGAAAGAAATTGGGACAAAAAACACATCCAGTAGGTTTTAGATTAAACGTAAATAAAGGTTGGACCTCAACTTGGTTTGCTGTTAAAAATAATTTTGCAGAACCATTAGAAGAAGATGTAAAAATTCGTAATTATATATCGTACAGGCTTCCCAACGCTGGTATTTCGAGCGTTGAGATAAACAGAACATCAAAAAAAGTTTCAGTTACTATTCATACAGCCAGGCCTGGTATTGTGATTGGGCGAGGTGGTGAAGAAGTCAATAAATTAAAAAAAGAACTTAGGCAGTTAACAAATAAAAAAGATGCTCAAATTAATATTTCAGAAGTAAAAAGACCTGAATTGAATGCTGCTTTAGTTGGCTCAAATATAGGCCAACAGCTTAAAAAGAAAATTTCTTATCGCAGGGTTATCAATAAGTCAATGCAGGCAACTATGCGAATGGGCGCTAGTGGTATAAGAGTTAATGTTGCCGGCAGGTTAGGTGGCGTTGAAATTGCTAGAAGTGAAAAGTATTCCGATGGAAGTGTTCCATTGCACACATTGAGGGCAAATATAGATTATGCGCTCACTGAGGTTCAGACAGCATACGGAATAATTGGTGTAAAAGTTTGGATTTGTAAACCTTAAAAGATAATTAGATTATGCTTGAACCAAAAAAAATAAAACATAGAAAACATCATCGTGGAAATCGACGTGGAATGTCGGCACGTGGTAATCATGTCGCCTTTGGGACATACGGACTAAAAGCGCTAGAATCTGGTTGGGTAACAGCTAGGCAAATAGAGGCTTCTCGTATTGTGATTTCTAGAATAGTTCGAAAAGTCGGTAAGATGTGGATACGTATTTTTCCTGATAAACCGATTACAGCCAAACCAGCTGAAACTAGAATGGGTAAAGGTAAGGGATCTCTAGATCATTGGGTATCTGTTGTTAAACCTGGTAGGATTCTTTTTGAAATTGAAGGTGTTAACAAGGAAATGGCTGAAGAAGCTTTTAGGAATGCTGGTCATAAGCTACCTATCAAAACCAAATTGGTTGAAAGGAGGCCAATGTAATGGCTGAAAAAGAAAAAGTAATTAGTCCAATTAATAATCTTATTTCTGAGTTAACCGATTCTCAAGATGCTTTACAAAACTTAGTATTTCAAAAAACAATGCAACAATTAGAGGATTTGTCTCAAATTAAGAAAACCAGAAAATCAATAGCGAGAATAAAAACTCTTATTAATGAAAACAGTTTCTCTGATAACAATTAAATGATAATATAAAATGAACGAAAATAAAAACATACAAAGTCTCATCGGCAAAGTAGTATCTACAAAAATGGATAAGACTGTAAGTGTAGAGGTCACCAGGGTTGTCGCCCATCCTGTTTACCAAAAAAGAATAAAGAAGCATAAGAAATTTTTATCTCATGTCTCCAATATAGTGCCAAAGGATGGCGATGTAGTGAAGATTGTTTCTACGAAGCCCATTAGTAAAAATAAAAAGTGGCGTGTTAGTGAAATTATACAAGAATCAAAAAAATTAGGTTAAAAATTGATACAACAAGAAACTAGATTAAAAGTTGCTGATAATACCGGAGCGAAAGAAGTTTTATGCTTTAAAGTTCTTGGTGGTTCTGGTCGAAGATACGCAAGTGTAGGCGATCAAATCGTTATCACAGTTAAAAAGGCTATTCCTGGTGGAATGGTAAGTAAAGGTGAAGTTCATCGTGCAGTCGTAGTTAGAACCAAAAAAGAGTACGGTCGTAGCGATGGAAGTGTAATTAGATTTGATGAAAATGCAGCTGTATTGCTCAACTCTCAAGGAGAACCGAGGGGAACGAGGATTTTTGGTCCTGTTGGCAGGGAGTTGCGAGAATCTGGTTTTATGAGAATTATATCCCTAGCGCCGGAGGTTTTATAAATGTTAATTAAAAAAGGTATGCAAGTACGCATAATTAGTGGAGCGCATAAAGGTTCTGAGGGAAAAGTTTTATTTGCTTCTCCAAAAAAGCAAAGGATTATCGTCGAAGGCGTTAACTTTATTAAAAAATCAACCAGACCATCTCAAGACAATCCAAAAGGTGGTATAGTCGAAAAAGAGGCCGCTTTGCATGTTTCTAATGTGATGATTTTGCAGGGTGGTACTGCTTCTAGACTGGGATATAAATTATCTGATGATGGCTCCAAAATTAGAGTCCTAAAAAAAACTAATGAAGAATCTGAAATACAATGAATAAGACAATAGTGAATAAGTCAAAAAAAGTAAGTAAAAGTTCTGTGCGTGTACCAAATATGTTAATCGCCTATAGAGATCAAGTAACTTCAAGTATGGTCTCTCGTTTTAATTATGAAAACTCTATGCAAGTACCAAAACTTCTTTCTATTTCTTTGAATATGGGTATTGGTGATGCGAAATCTAACAGCAAAAAACTTGAGAGTGCTATTAAAGAGATGGAGCTTATTACTGGTCAAAAACCAGTAGTGACAAAATCAAAATCTGATATTTCTAATTTTAAAATTAGAAAAGGTTACCCTGTCGGCTGCAAAGTAACGTTGCGTTCTTCGAAAATGTATGAATTTTTTGAACGTCTAACTTGTGTTGCTCTTCCTAGAAGTAGAGATTTTCGAGGTCTGTCATTTAAGTCTTTTGATGGTCGAGGTAACTATAACTTCGGCGTGAAAGAGCAAATTGTCTTTGCTGAAATTAATTATGATGATATTGATTCAGTTCGCGGTCTAAATGTTACAATAAGTACCTCAGCTAATACAGATGATGAAGCATATTGGCTACTTAAAGAATTTGGTTTTCCTCTTACAGAAAAACCTACAACGAAAACGATTGATGAGGCTGCGTAATGGCAAAAAAATCTAAAATAGTACGTGAAAAAAAATTAATTAAGAACGTCGAAAAGTATGCTGCACTCAGAGCAGAGCTTAAAGCGTTAATAAAAAATACTTCAACATCCTATGAAGACAGAGAGGTTGCGGTAGCTAAGTTAGATAATTTACCAAAATCTTCAAGTCGCGTCCGTATTAGAAATAGATGTTTTATAACCGGTAGGCCACGAGGGGTAATCAGAAGATTCAAATTATCTAGGCTTTCTTTTAGAGAAATGGCTTTAAAGGGTGAAATCCCTGGTGTAACAAAAGCAAGTTGGTAAGGAATTAATAAAATGACCATGACAGATCCTATAGCAGATTTTTTAACTAGAATTAGAAATGCTTTTAGAGCAGATAAGCGATGGGTAGATATACCTTCTTCAAATATGAAAAAGAGAATATCATACATCTTGAAGGAAGAAAAATATATTAAGGATTTCTTTTTTATTAATGATGGCGAGTTTCAAACTATTAGAATTTTTCTTAAATATGATTTTAACGGTGGCTCCGTTATCGAAAATATCCAAAGGTGCAGTAGGCCAGGGCAGCGTATCTATGTAGGTAGTGGCGAAGTCCCGCGAGTTTTAGATGGCCTAGGAATATCTATTCTTTCAACTTCTAAGGGCGTTATCAGTAACAAAACTGCATCCAAGTTTGGTGTCGGTGGTGAATTGCTTTGCGAGGTTTTCTAGAATGTCACGAATAGGAAATAAACCAATAAATATTCCTGCTGGTATTAATGTCAAGATTATTAAAAATATACTTGAAGTGTCTGGTAAAAAAGGAACTGATGCTTTCCAGCTTCACGATAATATTAAAGTCAGTCAAAAAGACAGCGTCTTAACATTTACAAAAATTGATGACAGTGCAGTGAGTAGATCTATGCATGGCACTATGAGACAAATTGTAAATAATATGATTATAGGTGTTGATGATGGATTTAAAAAAGATCTTGAAATAGTAGGTGTAGGTTATCAAGCAAGCGTTCAAGGTAATAGATTGAAACTTCAATTAGGTTACTCTCACGATATTTTCTTCGACTTGCCTGATGGCGTGAATGTGTCAGCTGAAAGAATATCCATATCTGTCGAAGGTAGTAATAAGCAACTCGTAGGTTCTGTAGCTTCAAAAATAAGATCTTTTAGAAAACCAGAGCCTTATAAAGGTAAGGGTATTAGATATAAGGGTGAGAATATTAGAATTAAACAAGGTAAAACGGTTGGTGAGTAATGGGAATTATAAATAATAATATCAAAAGAAAAAGTCGTAGAAGAAATAGGAGTAAGTCTACTTCTATGTTTCATGCTAAGTACCCAAGGTTGGTGATTTATAGAAGTAATAAACATTTTGAGAGTCAGATAATTAATGATTTTGAATCAAATACACTGGCTTCTTCTTCTTCAAAAGATTCGATCCTAAAGAAAGCAGTTAAAAGCTCTAATAGTAAAACGGAAATTTCCACGATTGTTGGAAAAGCCATTGCTGAAAAAGCTATTAAGAAAAAAATCAAAAACGTAGTTTTTGATAGAAATGGTTATCCTTTTCACGGCCGTGTAAAAGCGTTTGCTGATGCTGCACGTGAAGCTGGACTAGAATTTTAAAGGAGTCAAAATTGACAACAATAAACCCATCAGAATTAGATTTATTAGAAGAATCGGTCATAAAGATCAATAGAACGGCAAAGGTTACTTCGCGTGGTAAAAGGTTTAGATTCTCTGCCTTAGTCGCTGTCGGTGATGGCAAAGGTCATATTGGTATTGGTTTAGGTAAGGCAAATGAAGTAATAGTTTGTATCCAAAAAGGGAAAGAAATTGCTAAAAGAAATCTTTTCAAAATACCAGTGATCAATGGTACTATTCCTCACAAAATAATTGGTAAGCAAGGAGCGAGTAGAGTAATGTTAAAGCCAGCTGCTCCAGGAACTGGTATTATTGCTGGTGGTCCTGTTAGGTCTGTGATGGAGCAGGTCGGAATTCATAATATATTAACAAAGCGATACGGCTCAAAAAATGCAATGAATCTTGTTTTTGCAACGTTAAATGGTTTGTTAAACCTTAAAGACGCAGTTGCTATTGCGAATAAAAGGCAGATAACCATTAGAGAGGTTTTTAATTAAAATTATGTTAGAAATTACACTAGTAAAGAGTACCATTGGCTATAAGCCCAAAGCCAAGCTTACTATCGCGGCTTTAGGTTTAAAAAAGTTAAATCAATCTGTTATTAAATCTGATACTCCTCAAATTCGAGGAATGCTTAATAAAGTTAATTATCTAGTAAAAGTAACAGAGGTAAATAAATGAATTTAGAATCCTTAGTACCGGTAAAAGGTTCAACATCAAAAAGAAAAAGAGTGGGAAGAGGTCAGGGTTCCGGTTTAGGTAAAACCTCTGGTCGTGGTCATGGGGGTTCTGGGCAACGTTCGGGTAATAAAAAAAGAGCATGGTTTGAAGGTGGTCAGATGTCTCTCGCCAGAAGATTACCAAAAAGAGGCTTTACAAATATTTTTAAAGAAAAATATCAGGTTGTAAACATTGGTGATTTAAGTGAACTCAAAAATAACTTTCATGTTGACCCACCATATCTACAAGATAATGGGCACATAAGGTCTTCTCTTAAACCTGTTAAAATATTAGGTAATGGTGAGATTAAAAGGAAAATAAAATTTAGTGCTTCTGCATTTAGTGCTTCTGCTCAAGCTAAGATCGAAAAAGCTGGTGGGGAAATAATTATTTTATGATCGACAAAATAAGGACAATTTTTAGTATACCAGAACTGAGAGCTAAAATTTTGTACACATTAGCAATCTTAATTGTTGTTAGAGTCGGAGCACATATTCCCATCCCTGGTGTTGACGCTAATGCTTTGGCTGGTGCTTTTGACAGACTGCAAGATACGCTGTTTGGTCTTTTTAATATGTTCGTTGGTGGTGCTTTTGAAAAAGCTTCTCTTTTTTCGCTTGGTATCATGCCATATATTTCTTCTTCTATTATCATTCAGCTAATGGGATCTGTTCTCCCTTATTTTCAGCGGTTACAAAAAGAAGGTGAAGCCGGAAGAAAAAAAATCACACAAATCACGAGATATGGTACTGTATTAATTGCTACGATGCAATCTTATGGTGTAACTGTCTTCTTAGAGAAAGAACTTCAAGTTGTAATTAATCCAGGAGCTTTGTTTGTTTTTACGGCTGTTGTGAGTATGGTAACTGGTACAATTTTGTTAATGTGGCTGGGTGAAAAAGTTACCGAAAGAGGTATTGGAAATGGTATATCCTTAATAATTATGGTGGGTATAATATCTCGCCTTCCTTTTGTAGTTGGCAATGAGATTAGAGCTGTAATTGCCGGTGAAAAACTTTTTATTTCTGAATTAGTTTTGATGGGCATAATGTTTTTGGTAATTTGTTTTGTAGTTCTTCTAACGCAAGGAACTAGAAAAATTCCAGTTCAATATGCCAAACGCGTAGTAGGTCGTAAAGTTTATGGGGGGCAAAATACCCACATCCCATTGAAAGTCAATACTGCTGGAGTAATGCCTATTATTTTTGCTCAATCAATTATGTTTATTCCTAGTACAATATCAACCTTTTTTTCTGATAGTGAATTCTCTGCAAGTATCATGCGCTGGTTCTCATTTGAGCATCCAGTATATTGGGTAGTTTTTGGTTTGATGATAGTATTCTTTACATACTTTTATACCGCAATTGCTTTTGATCCGATTCAGGTTAGTTCTCAAATGAAGCAACAAGGTGGTTTTATCCCAGGTGTAAGGCCAGGAAAAAAGACTTCAGAATACATAGACAATATTCTTTCAAAAGTTACTTTTCCAGGATCAGTAGCTCTAGCTTTGGTTGCAATATTTCCATACATACTAATGCAAGCAATGGACTTGGAGTATGATTTGGCTTCTTTTTTTGGGGGTACTAGTTTATTAATTATTGTAGGTGTCGCTCTTGACACTCTTCAACAGCTTGAGTCTCATTTAATGATGCGTCATTATGATGGTTTTCTTACTAAAGGTAAGATTCGCGGACGGAGAAGGATGTAATGGTCCATAAACGCTCAAATAAAGAAATCGAGATGATTTCAAGAAGTTGTCAAATTGTGGCAGATACAATAGAAATGATTACAGATTTCGTTGTTCCTGGCGCTCTGATTTCTGATTTAGATAAAAAAGCAGAAAAGTTTATTATTTCTAGGGGTGCTCGTCCAGCTTTTAAAGGCTATATGGGTTTTCCCGCGACTTTGTGTGTATCAATAGAAGATGCGGTTGTTCACGGTATTCCGCATGAGATTGAACTTGAAGAAGGTCAAATAGTTGGTATCGATTGCGGTGCTGAGTTAAATGGCTATTATGGTGATCATGCTAAAACATTTGCAGTCGGCGATATTAGTGATGAAAAAAAGAATTTAATGATTGTCACTGAAGAGTCACTGCACAAGGGTATTGAAATGGCTATCCCAGGTAACTGTGTTGGAGATATCGGACATGCTGTCCAAACCCATGCTGAATCGAATGGTTATTCAGTTGTAAGGGAATTGGTAGGTCATGGAATTGGTGAAAATTTACATGAAGAGCCTCAGGTTCCAAATTACGGACGCCCGAGTGAAGGTTATAAATTGCATGCAGGAATGTGTATAGCTATAGAGCCAATGATTAATCTAGGGAAAAAAGAAGTATATACGGCTGAAGATGGTTGGACTATTTTTACAGTAGATGGAAAAGCATCTGCTCATTTTGAGCATACAATCGCAATTATGGAAGATGGCCCAAAAATTCTAAGTAAAGTAGGTAAAAATGGCTAAAGAAAAAGCAATAACTATAGACGGTACAATCAAAGAAACTTTGCCGAATGCAATGTTTCGTGTGGAAGTTGAAATTGGTGGGAATGCCCATATTGTTTTAGCTCATGTCAGTGGAAAGATGAGAATGCATTTTATTAAAATATTGCCTGGTGATATCGTAACTCTTGAGATGAGTCCTTATGATTTAAGTAGAGCCAGAATAGTATATAGGAAAAAATAATTTATGAAAGTTAGAGCATCTGTAAGAAAAATGTGTGCTAAATGTAAAGTGGTAAAGCGTAAAGGCAACTTACTTGTCATTTGCGAAATCCCTAAGCATAAACAAAGGCAAGGATAACAATATGGCTAGAATAGTTGGTGTAGATATACCTAGAAACAAAAAAATTGCTTTTTCTCTATGTTATATTCACGGAATAGGGTTATCTACAGCTTTGAAAATTTGTGAAAAAGCTAAAGTTAATACTGCAAAAAGAGTTCAAGAATTAACAGAGAAGCAAATTAGTTCCATTCGTGAGGTTATTGGTTCTTTAGAAATCAATGTTGAAGGTGAGCTTAGGTCTTTTAATGCGATGAATATCAAAAGACTTAAAGATGTCGGTGCATACAAGGGTATCAGACATAGAAGGGGCTTGCCTGCTAATGGTCAAAGGACAAAGACTAATTCCAGAACACGAAAAGGGAAAAAACGAACAATTGGTTTAGGGAAAAAAGCTATTTAAACAATAATTGAGGTAAAATTTTGGCAGAAAGTAAACAGAAAAAAAAGAAAAAAATAGTTGATTCCAATGCTGTCGCGCATATTAAATCAACTTTCAATAATACGCACGTTACGATATCTGATAAATTTGGAAATGTTCTTGTTTGGCAAAAAGCAGGATCTTCTGGTTTTAAAGGTTCTAGAAAAAGTACAGCATATGCAGCTACCCTTACAGCTCAAAAAGTAGCAGATACTGCTCTTTCTATGGGTATCGTTAGTATCTCTGTAGAGGTTAAAGGACCTGGGGCTGGCAGGGAATCAGCTATTAGAGCATTAGCTGTATCAGGTTTGCAGATAACATCTATCAAAGATGTTACTCCATTACCTCATAATGGTTGTCGTCCACCAAAAAGAAGACGTGTATAACTAAAATAAACGAGAATATTTAATATGGCAAAAACAAATCAGGCTAGAGGGAAATTAGTTCGTAAATTTGGAGAGAATATCTTTGGCAACCCTAAATACGATAGATTATTAAATCGGAAACCCTATGGTCCAGGTCAACACGCTCAAACTAGGAGAGGAAAGGTTTCTAACTACGGAACTCAGCTTAGGGAAAAGCAAAAAATAAAGTTTATGTATGGTCTTCTTGAAAAGCAATTCAAAATTAATTTCAAAAAAGCTGAAAAGCTCAAAGGTGAAACAGGTACTAATATGCTCCAACTACTTGAAAGTAGGTTGGACAACATAGTTTTTAGGCTCGGTTTTGCTCCAACGAAACCAGCGGCTAGACAACTAGTAAGTCATAAACATTTCTTAGTAAATAATGTAGCAGTTAATATACCTTCCTATGTGCTAAAACTTGGAGATAAAATATCCGTTCGTAATAAAAGTAAAAAAATGGATATAATTTTAAATTCTATTAGAACTATCAAAGGCGATATAGATCTGCCTTGGCTCGACTTAGATAAAGCAAAAATGACTGGAACCTTTTTAAGTATTCCAGAACGAGATCAAATGAATTTAACAGTTAACGAGCAGTTAGTCGTTGAACTGTACTCAAAATAAATTAAGACAATAAAAAAGGATAAATTTTCAATGGATAAATCATTTAATTTAAAAGTTCAAACTGATGAAAAGTCTTTATCAAAAACGGATGGTAAATTTACAATTGAACCACTCAGTCGGGGTTATGGAATTACTTTAGGTAATGCAATGAGAAGAGTTTTGCTTACAAGCATTCCTGGTGCAGCTATCACTCATTTAAAAATTGAGGGTGTGGATCATGAATTTTCTACTCTTAAAGGTGTTAAAGACGACGTAGCTGATATTATAATGAATCTAAAATTAGTTAGGTTTAAGTTGATGGATAATAATCCTGACAAAATTAATCTTACTTTTAAAGGTAAATCCGTTGTGACTGCAAATGATTTACAAAACGCTAGTGATCAATTTAAGATTCTTAATCCAAAACAGTACATTACTGAAGTTAACTCTAGCGGTAAACTTGAGATGGAAATTAGAATTGGAATAGGTATGGGTTATGTCCCTTCTGAAGAAAATGAATTACCTAACTTACCGCTTGGAACATTATCCATAGATAGTATTTTCAATCCAGTAACAAAAGTAACTTACGATGTTAAACCTGTTCCAGGTGCAAAGGAGCCTATAGAAATTTTAACTATGAATGTTCAAACAGACGGCTCTATCACTCCTAAAGATGCTATTAGTTATTCTGCAACATACATTAGAGAGCATTTAAAATTTGTAGAAGCTATTGCAAATCCTGAAATTTTAGAAATTTCTAAAGGTGTATCCGATGAGACTTTAGCTTTACGCAATTTATTAAACCAAGCGATTGATGAAATGGAATTATCTGTCAGAAGTTTCAATTGTTTACAAGCAGCTGGTATTAAGTATATTCATGAATTAGTAAGTAAAGAAGAGAATCAAATGTTAAAATATAAAAATTTTGGAAGAAAGTCCCTTACTGAGCTAGTTGAAAAACTCAGTTCTATGGGTCTTCATTTTGGTATGGATATCAGCAAGATAATGGCAGAAGAGGGTTAATGAAATGCGCCACAAGAAGAAAGGACGCAAGCTAGGTCGAAAAGTTGGCAATCGTAGGGCTTTATTAATGAATTTAGCTTGCCAGTTAATCGTTTATAAAAAAATTAAAACTACAGATCCAAAAGCAAAAGAGCTTAGATCTTATATTGAACCTTTAATTACCTTAGCAAAAAAGAATAGTCTTCATTCTAGAAGGTTAGTAATTAAGAAAATTCCTAAAAAGAATATAGTACGAATTCTCTTTGACGAAATTGCACCGGTATTTTCTGATAGACCTGGAGGATACACTAGAATCACTAAACTAGGTTATAGAGATAATGACAGGGCTCCTGTTTCACTTATAGAGTTTGTTGATTCAATTGAAGCGGTCACTGTTGCCGACCCATCTACGGAAAAGTCTGAATAGTAAACTTTAAAGTTATTTTATCGTTTTCTAGTGCTTCTAAAATATCTTTCTATTGTTTTTTTAAATTGCTTTCTTATATCCGCAGAAAGTGATAATACTGTAAAAGCAATCTGGGTTGTTCGAGATCATATGGTTCGAAAAGAACTAATTGATAAAGTCCTGGAGTTTGCTGAGACTAATGGTTTTAATCACATTTTCGCACAAGTAAGAGGGCGTGGTGATGCATATTATAATTCAAGTTTTGTACCAAAATCTCATCTTGTTGATGCTGACTTTGATCCGTTAGCTTATTTAATAAAATCCAATAAAAATAATAATATTAAAGTACATGCTTGGATTAATATATATTATTTATGGTCTTCAAAATCATTACCTAAACAAAAAGAACATCTTTTTTTGCAGAAACCTGAATGGCTAGATAGACCTAGAAAAGATAAATATGTAAAAAATATTCAATATCTTAATAATAATCCAATTAAAATAGATGGTGAAGGTTTCTATTTAGCGCCTACAAATCCAGTCGCTAAAGATTATTTGTTAAATGTTGTATCTGAATTATCTGAAAAATATTTACTTGATGGAATTCATTACGACTATATAAGATTTCATAATTCAAAATATGGATTCAATAATGCGGGATTATCTGAGTTTAGAAAATTAAATAAGATAAATATTATTAATCCTGATGAAGATGATAGCGTTATTTTTTCTGAATTCAAGAGAAGTTCTATTACTAATTTTGTTAAAGAAGCAAAAGGTTTAATTAAACGAAACCTGCCAAATTCAATTATTTCAGCTGCTGTTAAGCCTAATATTTATGATGCTAAGCTTTCTTTTTTTCAAGAATGGGATTTATGGCTTTCAGCTGGCTATTTAGATTGGGCTGTTCCGATGAATTATATTGTGGATAATGAAAAATTTGTTCAAAATATGTATATGATCAAAGATAACTTACCTACGCGTTATCATGACAAAATCATTGTTGGTATATCTACTTATAACCAAAGCGCAAGAATTGTTGGAAAAAAAATTAGAAGGTTAAGGAAGATGAGCTTTAATAATATATCTATATTTTCATATAATGTATTTATTGATAATCCGTACTATTGGAAAAAGCTAAAAAAATATTTTTAAGAAGAGCTATGAAAAGAAATATAATACCACCTGTTGGATCAAAACTAAATTGTAAAAACTGGCAAATTGAAGCTGCTTATCGGATGATTCAGCATAACTTGGATAAAAATGTTGCTGAAGACCCCGACGAGTTAATCGTTTATGGTGGTAAAGGTAAAGCAGCTCGTGATTGGAAAAGCTTTGATTTGATTTTAGAAACATTAAAAAGATTAAATGTTGATGAAACTTTGATAATTCAATCGGGAAAGCCTGTTGCCGTTCTCAAAACACATTCATACTCGCCTCGTGTTTTAATTGCAAATTCAAATCTTGTTCCAAACTGGGCTAATTGGGAACATTTTGATAAGCTTGAAGCTGCAGGCCTAATGATGTATGGACAAATGACTGCAGGAAGTTGGATATACATTGGTACGCAAGGAATCCTTCAAGGGACGTATGAAACTTTCATTGCAGCAGCAAAAAAACACTTCGGTTCAGAAAATCTAGCTGGTAGACTAGTACTGACTTCGGGCCTTGGAGGCATGGGGGGTGCTCAACCCCTATCTGTAACAATGGCTGGTGGTGTAGCTATTTGTATTGAAATAGATGAAGACAAGGTACAGCGTCGTATAAAAACTAAATACCTTGATAAAGCAACAAATGATATTGATGAAGCTCTATCTTGGGCCAAATCAGCTCAAAATGATAAAAAGCCACTAAGTATAGGTCTTGTTGGTAATGCTGCTGAAATAGTACCTATTTTTGCGAAAAAAAATGTAATACCCGATCTTGTTACTGATCAGACTTCAGCGCATGATGAATTGGTGGGTTATATACCAATTGGCTATAGTTTAGAAGAGGCAAATACGCTTAGAGAAAAAAATAAGTCGTTATATATCGAAAAGTCTATAAAGTCTATGGGTATTCATGTTGAGGCTCTCTTAGAGTTGAAACGACTTGGATCTATCGTGTTTGATTATGGAAATAATATTCGAGCACAGGCAAAAAAAGCAGGTGTTAAAAATGCCTTTGATATACCTGGTTTTGTACCTGAATATATTAGGCCTCTTTTTTGCGAAGGGAAAGGGCCATTTAGGTGGGTAGCTTTATCTGGAGATAAAAATGATATATATAAAACTGATGAGGTCGCTTTAAAAATGTTTTCTAATGACAAAGCTTTATGTCATTGGATAAAAATGGCAAATGAAAAAGTCGAATTTCAGGGTTTTCCAGCGAGGATTTGTTGGCTAGGCTATAAAGACCGCGTAAGGTTCGGTCTAAAATTAAATGATATGGTAAAAAGAGGTGAGTTAGCAGCGCCAATTGTAATTGGACGAGATCACTTAGATTGTGGGTCCGTAGCTTCTCCAAATAGAGAAACAGAATCGATGAAAGACGGTTCTGATGCTGTCGCCGATTGGCCACTTTTAAATGCTTTAGTAAATACTGCTAGTGGAGCGACATGGGTATCAATTCATCATGGTGGTGGTGTCGGTATGGGGTATTCCATTCATGCTGGCCAAGTTATTGTTGCTGATGGTACTGATGAAATGGACAAAAGAATTTCTAGAGTTTTGACAAATGATCCTGGTATGGGAGTCGTTCGTCATGCTGATGCTGGATATTCTGATGCTATCAATAATGCCGAGAATTGGTCCATAGATATCCCCAAATAAAAATATAAAATGAATAATTACTGCTTAAAATTAGTAAATATTGGAAATTTGGTTTCATATGATTCCGCAAAAAATTCTATGGTTTCAAAAAAGAACATGGAGCTAGTCATCAAGGATGGTAAGATCAAAGAAATAGGTAGAAACCTTAATGGAGCAGATGATTTATATGACTGTAAGAATAAATTATTAACTCCTGGTTTTGTAGATTGTCATACTCATCCAGTATTTTTTGAAAATAGGTCCAGGGAGTTCAAAATGAGAGCAGAGGGTCTATCATACGATGAAATTGCCAAAAATGGAGGAGGTATCAATAGTAGTATAAGTAGTTTAAGGTCTTCTTCAGAGGATGCTTTAAGAAAGAAAGTTCAGTCTAGGATGGATAACTTTATTAAGCTCGGTACGACTACAATTGAAGCAAAAAGTGGATATGGATTAAATCTAGAGAGTGAACTTAAATCTCTTAAAATATTAAATGATCTTAATTCTACTCATCCTATAGATATCGTTCCTACTTTTATGGGTGCACATGCAATTCCAATAGAATATAAAAATAAACCTGATGAATATGTGGATTATTTATGCGAAGTAGTTATTCCAGAAATATCAAAACAAGGAATAGCTGAATACAACGACGTCTTTTGTGAAGAAGGCTATTTTAATTTAGATCAAACAAAGAGAATTTTAAAAAGAGGTCTAGAATATGGGTTGACCCCAAGGATTCATGCTGATGAATTTAAAAACATAGGTGGTTCTAGCATTGCAGGGTCTTTAAAATGCGCATCTGCAGATCATTTAATGAAAATAAATGATGAAGATATAGCTAATATGTTAAAGTCAAATGTAACGGCAGTATTATTACCTGGAACAACATTTTTTCTTGGAAAAAATGCTTACGCACCTTATCAAAATTTAAAAAATGCGGGGCTAGATGTTGCTATTGCAACAGATTACAACCCTGGTAGTTGTAATATACAATCAATGGCGTTTATTATAATGCTATCAGTTTTATACATGAAAATGGATATTAAAGATGCGATTTTTTCCAGTACTTACATTCCTTCAAAAGTGTTAAATAGACATAAAACATGCGGTTCAATAGAAGAAGGTAAAATTGCAGATATCATAATATGGGATGCCGAGGATATTATTGAGATACCTTACAATTTTTCTATAAACCCAATAAGTGCTGTAATAAAATCCGGGAATTTTATATTTTAATATTTGTTAGGAACTCTCTAGAGTTTAATTTTATAACAAGATGAGTAACATATATAACAATATAGCTAAGTACATTTCAATTCTAGCTTGTTTTTCACTTTTAGTTTTTAACTATACGTTTGCTAATTATGCATTCAAAAAGAAAATTAAGAGTGTTTGCTCTTCTTACAGAGTTTCTGTTAATGCTTCTTCTATGAATTTTAACAGTAATCTATTTTCCTTAACATTGGAAAGTAATAGAAATAATTTTGAAATGGTTATGCTAGTAGGGTTTGCTTCTGCTGGACAAGCAGTTTCGCATCAGAATAGCTTGGGACTTTCGAATGCGTATGCTCCAAAAGAAATAAGCATCAGAGTAAATGTACCTTCATCAAAAGGCGAAACAATGGTTTTTGAAGCGACATGCTCATCTAATGATGCTATTCAGCTAGCAGCTGGGACTTTAGACTCTTCGGAGTTCATGCAAAAAATAGATTTACAAACTTCATAAGGAGGAAATATGATTGGTCTAGGATTAGAAGAAACTTTATTGCAGTACGCACGTGCTGTAGGTTGGTCTGTTACAGCAGCAGTTGGTTTTGCTTTCGGAGTAGGAATTGCTTTGAAAGTTTTTGACTGGCTGTCAACAGATATTGACGAATGGGAAGAAATAAAAAAAGGTAACATCGGTGTATCCTTAATTTTTATTTCTCTAATTGTTATGGTTGGATTATTAGTTCACAAAGTTATCTAAGCATTAATTTAAAATCACCATTTAAAAAAAGAGTCTATTCTAGGCTCTTTTTTTTTACAAAATTATATTCATAATAATTAAAGATAAAGGTGCTGAAACAGTACAAAAAAAGTTAACAGCATCATTATTAAATCCTTTTTTACCAGTCAGAAGATAATAGTTTTTAGAATAAGACTCAGATATGATTAATCCACTTTGTGATATAAACCTGCTCTGGAATGTGCTTCCTAGTATAGAATCAAACAAGGAGGCAAAGAAACCAGATATAAATATCAGCAGTGCAATTCTGGTATCTACATTCAATAAATATCCAGTTGCGCTTAACAGTAGAGAACCAAACAAAGATCCAATTAATCCAATGGTAGTGATACCGCCTGATTCTCCTTTGTCAAGTTGCCTTCTTGATAATATGTCAACTGGTTTTTTTTTAGAAAGTTTTCCAATTTCAGTACCCCAAGTATCTGAATTTGCTGCAGCGATTGCAGCTATGAAAGTATAATATAAAAAGTTGTTTTGATAGAAATGACTAATAACACATATTAAAAGAGCGACCCCTCCATTCGCAAAAACTTGAGCAGCAGAACGATTACTATCAACCTTCATTGTTTGATAATTATTAAATCTTGAAAGGATTGTTGATGATATAAAAAATATACCGATTGGGATTAGATAATCAAATCCACCATAACCTGTAATTAGCGCACCCATAAAACTTGCACTTATGAAGCCACTTAATGATAAATATTTTTTTCTATAGAAATAATAAAGAAAAATAATAATTGTTATAATTATTAATAGAAATTCATTAAAAAAAATATTTTGATTTAAATGATTAAATAATTCTATAAAAAGAAATGTTGTGATAGGGATTGTTAAATTATCAGACCCTTTAGAACTTATCGCCTCGGAAATAGTGATTGCAATCGAACAAGTTATTATCGCAATAGTAGTGTTTAAATTGTCAAAATTAATAAAAATGAAACTAGAAGCTACTGTCAATAAAACCATGGTCGCTATGAACATAGCAGCAGACCCCTCAATTGATTTTTCATCTCCAGCGAGATTGTAAATGTGTTTTTTTTTATTTCTATTTCCAACAAATGAAGCTAGAGGATCAGCAATCGCTAAAACAATAAAAGAGGAAGCTATTTGATATGAATACTCCCAAAATAAACCAGAAATCATTATGAAAGAAAGCGGAAAATAGACCGTTCCTAGTGAAATTCTTTCAATATTATGAAAACTTTTCAATTTGTTTTTTTTATAACTAATTAAATTTACTAAGAGGAATAGAGAAGCTAATAAAATAGGTTGAGTGTTATTTAAAAAAAGAAAAGGGCTAGCTGAAACGGCTAGTCCTGTAACAATATGGATAATAATTCGGTTTGAAGAGGCTGCTAAAATGTTTTTTTCATAACCTAGTTCACTTAACAGAATTAAAGATATTATAAAGAAAAAAAATAAAACAAATAGTCCCCAGGGTTTATCCATTTGATATAAAATTAGGTCAATCATTGCACTATCAAATTATTTAGTTTTTTAACTATTCTGCAAGGTTATTACTTTTTATAAATTCTAATTATGAAAGTAGCTGTAAATGATTTCGTAAAAAGGCAATCTGAAATATCTGGTAAAACATTTTCCAATGATCTTTCTTTTGAATTTTTGGCTAATCATGCAAGAGAAAAGATGATTAAAAATGAATTCATGATTGGTTACAGAAAAGGAGTTAGGATTGTTAAGTTAGACAAAATATATATCCACAAAGTATTTTGTCCTTATGTAAGGATTACAAAAGATATTAAGCTCATCTCAAAACTGGTAAATAGAAGGGAGGGTGAAATTCCTTACATTCAGACTCGAGCTATAAATGGAATTCCTATTAAAACAGGATCTGTAGATCTTATTTTATATAGACATGATGTTTTATTAGAAAATAATGAAAATACGACTGATGCAGATTGGGAGTTGATAAGCATAAATGCAATTCCTGACGGTGAAAAAACAATGCCAATCGGTCCTGTAACAATGATGAGAAATCAACTAGAACTGGTTGGTGGAACTAGAGCTCTTTACTCAACAGAAGAATGGGCTGAATCAGTTTTGTTTTGGCAAAAGTATGCTCCCTTAAATCCAGTAGATATAACAGACGAAGATTGAATTAATATACCTCTAAAGTCTTGTAATTAATAAATTAGCTATTTAACTTGACCGGCAGCCTATTATTTGTTGTAATTAGTTAAATTAGCGGAGTCCATAAACCGAGGAATTATCTTCTGTTTGGAATAAATATATAAATGAGTTAGTGACAATATCAATTTGATATAAATATATAAATGCGTTCAAAACATATTATAAATAAGATTTTAGTATCATTTTTTACGGTGGTTTCTATTATAGCAGGTCAGACGTTTGAGATATCTGGTATAATTAAAGATGAAAGTGGTAAAAAAGTTTCAAATGCCAGACTGACTTTATACTCTTCAAAATACCAACTTGTAAAAACAGAAAGAACTAAAGGCAATGGTAAATTTAAATTTAAAAAAATTGCACCAGACAAATACACATTAAACATCTATGGAGCTGGAGGAAACTCTGCTACCAAAGAAATTGACCTCAGATCTCAATCTATTTCTAAACTTGAAGTAACTACAGGTCAAGATGATAAGCAACCTCAGTTAAATGTTGAATCAGAAGTAGGCAATGTCATTTTAAAATGGGAACCAATAAATAATTCTGGTGAATATATAATTTTTAGAGATAATACAGAGCTGACCAAAACTTCAAAACCATCTTACAAAGATAAAGTGATTGGTGGAAAATCGTATGCTTATAATATTACAGCCGTTGATAATAATGGGGAAAAGGGTACGAGATCATTGACAGAGCATGGAAAAGCTTTGTTGCAATCTCCAGCAAACATTAAAGCGTTAGCTAAAAAAAACACTATATCTCTTGCATGGGATGAGGTTCAAAATGCGAACAGTTATAATATCTATCGAGACGATGAGATTATAAACACTACCACTGAGTTAGAGTATTCTGATTATAAATTAAAATATGATGAAGATTATGCTTACACGATAGTTTCTGTTGATCACCATCAAGAAGAAGGACCAAAATCTAGTTCAAAATCTATCGCTACTCATAAAGAAGTAAAAAAAATTAAAAAGATTAAGGCAGAAGCTGGAGAGAGCATTGTTGATCTTGAATGGACTAAGCATGAACTTGCCATTAAGTATAAAATATACCAAAATGGAACACTAATTGATTCAGTTAATACAATTAAATACACTGCTAAAACAGACCCAGGGACAGAGAATTGTTTTACCGTTTCTGCTGTTGATAAACATGGAACAGAAGGGCCTCAGTCTGTGCCAGCTTGTGATAAAGCTCAGTTCCCACCCCCTATAAAAATTAGTTTAACTCTTGGAGAAAAATATACAGATGAAATGAATTCTTTGAAGATCGAATGGGATCTAGTTGATGGTCCTTCCTCTTATAATATCTATAGAGATGGTAAATCTTTAACAAATTCTAAAAACGCTAAGTATCATGATAAGGATCTAGACTTTGGTAAAGAATATACTTATGAGATTTCGTCTCTTTCCGATGACGGGTTAGAGGGGCCTTTATCAGAACCGGTTAAAAAGAAAACGCCAAAAATATTCAAAATAAATGGTCAACTTGTCAATGAAAAAGGGCAGCCTAAGATAGAAGAGGCAAAGGTTTTTTTATATAACAACGATAATGTTTTGTGGGAAGAGTATACTGCTGGCTCAAATGGGAAATTTACATTAGAGAACCGTATAATTGCTGGTAGTTACAGGATTAAAGTATTTGGCAATGGTCATGGTAATAATGGTGAGTATGCTGGTAATGGTGGAATAAATATTACAATAAAGAATAAAGATGAGAGTCCAAAAATAAATTTATCGACAGAGGGACTGAGGTCTAAACTTGTTGCAAAGCGAGGAGTGCAGAGGGTTTTGGTAAGATGGAAAGCACTTCCACATGCCGAATCTTATACTGTCTATAAAAATAATAAACCTGTTGCTGAGAAAATTAAAGAAACCAAATATATTGATAATGTCGCCCCTGGAAAATTTTATGAATATCATGTAAGAGCATGGGATTTGTATGACTTAGAGGGTCCTGAATCGAATAAAGAAAAGCAAAAATCATCATATCAGTTTCCAACTTTAAAGCCTAGCGTTAAAATGAGTGCTCTAAAAACTGAGGGTAGTGGTCGGGTTGTTACACTTGAGTGGATTGCAATTCCAAACGTTGAGAAGTATGCTATTTACAGAGATAGTGTATTGATTTCAAAACAAGAAGAATTAACTTATGTTGATTCTTTAGAATGGGGTAAAGAATATAAATTTGGTATTAACTCTATTGATCCAGACAATGATGAAGGTGCTATTTCTGAAGATGTTGTTGTCGCTACTCACCCTGAAGTGTTAACGCCTGATTTGACAGCGTTAGGAAACGTTAATGCAGTAGATTTAAGCTGGACGGATTTAAGTCCTGTTGCTACGTTTTATAAAGTATTTCGTAATGGAAGCTATCTTGGAGATTTTGATAATCCGTCTTTTTCCGATAATGTTGCTCCAGGTAAAGAATATTGTTATTCAGTTTCAGCAGCAGATCAATATGGCACCGAGGGTGAACAATCATCTACGGAATGTGGAAAAGGTCAGTTCGCTCCTCCTTCAAATTTTTCAGCTGAGGTAATGCGCAATACAGTCAGTTTTAAATGGAAGTCTGTTGAGGGCGTTAGTGGATATCATCTTTATAGGAATGATGAACTTATTCTTACTACTCAAGAGTTCTCTTATCTAGATCAAAATATAGAATACGATAAAGACTTTCAGTATGATATCGCTTCATTTGATCAAGATGGAGATGATGGTCCTATTGTGACAGTAAAAGTACGTACACACGAAGAGGTTATTAGTCCTTTGATGGCAGGTGCTGCAGATTTAAAACAAGTAACTTTGACTTGGAATCAACTACCATTGCGTGTTGACCATGTCTATAAAGTATATAGAGATGGACTACTTCTTGCTGATCTAACCGATACTTTTTATGTCGACATTGTTGATCCAGGGCAATTTTATTGTTATAAGATTACGGCTAAAGACTCTTATGGTACAGAAGGTCCAGCCTCGAATGAAGAGTGCTTTAAAGTTTTAGTTAATTATCCTAAAGGGCTCACTTTAACAGGTGATGTTAAAAGAGTCTTATTTAGATGGAAGCAGATGCTAGGAGCTGTTCAGTATAATATTTACACACATGATAAGGATAACGTTGAAACAACTTTTATGACTAAAACGAAAAGTAGTTATTACATCCATAAAGGTCTCGAGTTTGATACAGAATATTGTTATAAAATGTCATCCATTGATTCTGATGGGGATGAGGGACCATTATCTCCTGTGATGTGTGGATGGGTTCTACCGCCTCCCCATCTTACTCTAGTTGAAAAATTTTTTGTTGAGCAATCTGATAACCAAATTCTAGATGGAAAGGAAGATGGATTAATTGTCGTTAAAATAGTAAACGATGGAAGAAGTCCGGCTAGGGAACTCAAACCATTTCTAGAGCCATTAAATTTTTCAAATACACCATCTTTGATTATTGATACTGTTGCAACTATTCCTATTTTGGGTGTGGGTGATTCCATTACAATTAACTTCCCAATATCAGCAAAATTAAAAATTGAATCTGGAGATAGAAATTTTAACATAAGAATTGATGAATATGCAGGTATGGATCTTGATCCAGAACTCGTATCCTTTCCCACATTAGCAGTTGTACCGCCAAACCTTGTAATAGCTGACTTTGCAATTGATAATGAATTCGGACATCACTACATACCAAAAAATGAAACAACTACTATCACTGTAAGATTTCAGAATTTATCAATTGGAAAAACAGACACTGCTGTTTTAGCTTTTAGAAGAGGGGAGGGCTTTGAGAATGATTCAGACGAGATAAAGACTTTTGGTCTGGTACCTGGTGGGGCTTGGTTTGATTATAGTTTTGAGCTTTTAGCAAAAGAAAATCGTTTTACAATCTATTTTGATACATATGACTATTTTGATGTAAGAAAAACAATTCCTATTCACCTTGAAACACTCAAGCATTATAAGGGTAAAGATGATTTAAAAGCAGTCGATGTTGCCATTAGTGACTTCTTGCCTCCTGGTCAAAAACCAAAAGACCATAGTTTATTATTGGATCTTCCTGACGCTAATTCGTCTAGGGAAATGATAGGTGTTGCGATAGGAAATAAACAGTTTTGGACTGAAAAAATCCCAGGTAATCAATCGAGTGAAGAAGATGTAAAAATTGTAAGACAATATTACAATAAGCTTTTTGGAATGAAAAATCACCAAATGGTGCCTTCTCAGTTTTGGCTTTTTGAAAATGGAGTTACGATTAATAACTTTAATGAGATTTTTAATCCAAATCTTGGCTTCATAAAAGACAAGATTGAATCAATAGTCGAATACTCTAATCTTGATACCATTGATTTAATATTATACTATTCAGGAGAAGGAACTACTGTAGCAGGTGAAAAATGTATTATTCCGTATGATGCGGATAAAAATAAAATCCACTCATTTTTTAAGATAAAAGATTTATACTCAATGCTTAAAGAAATTAATAAGATTGATAATATTGGAGATATTTTTGTTTTTATGGATCTCGATTTTAATAACTCTGGTTTTGAACAAAATTTAAAAACCGCTGAGCTGGATATTCCAAAAAAGAAAAAGAAAAAGAAAAAGAAAAAGAAAAAAGAAGAAGCACCTAAAACGGTTTTTCCGCCAGAGCTAGTACCGCCAAAAGGTATTACAACTTTTTACGCTGCAAACACGACAGAAAAGTCTTACGATCACCCTGAGTTAGAAAATGGAATATTTACTTATTATATGTTAAAAGGCCTGCGGGGTGATGCAGACAATGGCGATAAAGCAATTACAGTTGGTGAGTTACATAATTACATCCGTAAAAACGTTCTTGGTACTACTAAAAATCTCTATTCGAGTTTACCTCAAACGCCTCAATTATTTACCGATAACCCTGATAGAGTATTGCTGCAACTGCCTTAAAGTATTTACACATGGTATTAAAATCATAAAGATTTTTAAGCTAGGTTTTTGAAGACAATGAAATTTCTTTTATATATACTATTCATATTTGAAATTTGTTTTGCAAACACTGTTTCAATATCGGGAAGTGTTTTCAATAATGAAGGTAAACCCTCTCGTAAGGCACAGGTTGAACTTTTAAATATTTTTGATGAAGTTGTATCTTTAGTAAAAACAAATCGAAAAGGAAGATTTGATATACTTGAAGTTACACCAGATTATTACTATCTATACATTAAGCATCCGATAGATGGTGAAGTGAGAATTAAAATTAATCCAAGAAATGAAAGAAATCGTGACCTTATTTTAAGGTTATCTCTTAAAAATGATAAATCTAATATTCTTATTTATACTTATTCAAATGTAAAACCTATTCAAAAAGATCCAGTGTTGAAGATAAAAAACTTGACTTCAAATGTTGACGAAAAAGCAATCACTTTAACTTGGAAAAATTTGAAACAGGCTATCAAATATAAAATATATCGGAATGATAATTCTTTATTTGAAACATATGAAAATACATTTATTGATTCTTCGTTAAAGCCTGGCGTTCAGTATTGCTATAAAATTACAGCAATCGGTAAATATAATTTGACAGGAGTTGAAAGTAAACCCTATTGCAATAGTTCACTAACAATGGCGCCAAAAAATATTGCAGGTACTGTTAATGAAAATAATATAACTTTAAAATGGGACAAAGTGAGTGGCGCCAAAAAATATATTGTAAAACGAAATGGTAATAATGTCGGTTTGTCTGATGTAGCAGTTTTCAACGATAGCGATTTGGAATATTCTAGGAAATATTTTTATTCAATTACCTCTTTAAGTTCTATTGGGGTTGAGGGGTTAACATCAGTTCTCTTTCAAATAACTACAAGAGCTTATGTTGAACCACCAGCATTATCATCAATTATTCAGAAAAATTCGATTAAGCTAATCTGGAATGAGGTAGAACTAGCGGTAAGTTATAATTTATATAGAGATGGTGGCTTAATTGGTAATATAATTGGAAATTCCTATGAAGATAATTGTTACCCAGGGGAAACGCATTGTTATCAAATTACAAGCATTGATAGATACAATGTTGAGAGCGGACTATCTGGTAAGCATTGTTCAAAACTAAATTTGAAATCACCAAGTATGTTAAACGTTTTAGGTGGCATTAAATCTAATCGATTGAGTTGGACAGGAGTTCAAGGCACATTTGAATATATGATATTCAAGAGTATTAGAGAAGATTCAACTTTATATATAAATAAAACAAAAAATACGTCATTCATAGATACTGAATTAGGATATAGTGAAAATCATTGTTATGTTGTTCAAGGATATGATTCTGAGGGTGATAAGAGTGGTTATTCAAACATTGTTTGTGGTAAAACAAATAAGCCACCACTATTAACAATAAAGAATGTTAAGCTCCTTGATGATTCTCAAAATAGCATACTTGAAGCGAATGAAAGTGGAATGTTAAGGTTCGCTATTTTAAATGAAGGCGGTAGTCCTTCAAAAAATATCGTTGTAAAAATCGAAAATAGTTTATCTGAAAATAGCTTTCTTTATTATGATACTTTGAAATTGATTGAAACTATAAATGTTGATGAAGCTAAATATATTGATTTTAGTATTAATGCTGACATAAAAATAAAGTCGGGAGATTTCAAATTTCAAATTTTAGCTTTAGATGAAAATAACTTTAAAAATGATAAACCATTTGAATTCACGATTAATACAAAAGCGATTGAGCAGCCAAATATTATTCTCGCTGACTATTCGATTGAAAACAGTTTCGGTACAAATTACATTCCAAAAAATGAAATTGTTAATCTTACTCTTAGAATTCAAAATGTGGGACTAGGACTTAGTGAAAAAGTTGATTTTTCTATTATAAAAAACCATGCTTTTTCAACATCCGACTTTACTGGATTAATTCAAATCAAAAAATTAAATCCTGGAGATTATCAAGATATTGATATAAATGTAAAAAGTAGCAAGGACCAATTTGCAATTAAGTTTAAGACAATTGACTATCTAGATAATGAAGTCGTGCACCAAGTTGATTTAGAGCTAATGAATCATTATAGACCAAAAGAGAGTTTAACTTCTCAAGAAATAGGTTCAGTAAATATTAATCCATACCCAATTAAAGTTGGTGAGGTAGATGTTGAAAAAAATATTCCAATTGGAAAAAGAAATATCAATAATATGGCAATCATATTGTCAATAGATGACTATGAAGATATCGATTTAAATATATCAAAATATTCTGGCAGAGACGGTAACATTTTTAGATTATATATGCAAAATCTTTTTGGGATGGATGATTATCAGCTTTATCCATCAAAAACATGGCAAATGGAGAGTGGACCGTCTAAAAGTGATTTTAGTAAGATTTTCGATCCACATCAAGGCGTAATACGCAATAGAGTAATTTCTTCAAGTAAATATTCAGATGTTGATTTTGTAGATATTAATGTTTTTTATTCTGGATTGGGAATTTGGTTTAATAAAAAGCCTTATATCATACCAAAGGATGGTAAAAAGATTGACCCGCTTTCTTACGTGAGTATTGAAAAATTATTAAATAGTTTATCCTTGCTATCGGTTTTGCAAAACATTAATTCAATTACAATTTATTTAGACGTTAAATATATTAACTTTTCTGAAGCATTAAAAAACTATCAATATCCGGAATTATCAAAAAAATTATCGGTTTTATTGTCAGCTTCTCCAGGAGAGGACTCTCAAGAAAGCGATGATATGAAGCACAGTATTTTTTCATATTTTTTATTTAAAGGTCTAAAAGGCGATGCCATGGGGGAAGATAATATTTTAGAATTAGGAGAACTTGCAGAATATTTATATAGAAAAATACCAGAGTATTCAGGTGCTCTCAAAGACGGTATTTTGCAAAACTCCGAATTTATAGGATCTGATTTAAAAAGAGTTTTAATAGATTTAAGATAATATGTTGATACTTGGTATAAGATATGTGGACAAGTATCTTATAAAATTTTTATATTTATCCATATGAATAGAGGATTTGCTATATTTCTCATTGTTTTAGTAGGCTGTGGCTTATTTGGTTGGAGAGAGTATGAACGCCAAATGAGCGAAAGAGTATACAAAAATAGAATTAAATTAAAACTTGCTCAGCGAGAACAAAAAAAGAATCAACTAGAAGAATTAGAAGGAATTAAGAAAGAGGAACAAACAAAATTCAAAGTACAGATTCCTCATGATGGAAAACCTGAAACAAATACTTACCCAATGATTCTTGATGCCACCAGTTCTTTTGACCCAGATCAAGGAGATCGAATAAGGTATGGGTGGAAACAGCTAAGCGGTAATAAAATTCGGCTAAGGCCTAATTCTAGCTCTGGTATTGTTTCATTTGAAGGTACCCCTGGAGAGTACACTTTCGAACTTACCGTTTCTGATAACTATGGTAAGTCCACAGTTATTACAAAAACAGTTAAGATTGAGCAAGAACCTAATCAGGCTCCTATAGTAGACTTAGAAATTAGGCAAGGAGTCACTGATTAATTATATAATTTTATATTCGCTTTAAATCTTTTTTAAGCATAATTACATTTTTTTAATTAATTTATAATTATGAAAAATAATTACTACTCCCTTGGCATCGATATCGGAGGTACAAACACTGTCTTTGGTGCAATCTCAAACGAGGGATTGATATTAAAGAAAGAATCAGTACTGACCAATTCAGGTGAAAATCCATCTGTTTTATTTGATGAAATTTTCAAAAAAAATCAGTTATGGATAAAAGAGCTTAAAAACAGTTATACTTTTAAAGACATTGGTATTGGTGTGCCTAATGGAAACTATTTTACTGGCATGGTTAAAAATCCACCAAACCTTGGTCAGCAATGGCAAAATTTGGATTTAGTTACATTAGTAAAAAATTATCATGATGTTCCTATTAAAATTACAAATGATGCGAATGCTGCAGCGTTAGGAGAACAAGCTTTTGGTGTTGCAAAAAAAATGAACAATGTGGTAGTTATTACTCTAGGAACTGGTTTAGGTAGCGGTATTATTACGAACGGTAAAGTGCTTTACGGTCACGATGGTTTTGCTGGGGAATTAGGTCATGTAATTATTGACTCAAAAGGTAGACCTTGTGAATGTGGAAGGCAGGGTTGTCTGGAAATGTATGTTTCTGCAAAGGGATTAAAGCACACTATTGATGATTATTTAACACGATATCCAGGCGATAAAACATTACTAAACTTAAAAGCTGATAATTTTGATGGAAAGAAAATGGATGAGGCATTTGATGCTGGTATAAATATAATTGAAGAAATTTATGAGTTTACGGGTAATATACTTGGTCTAGGTCTTGCTCAGGCAGCTACGATTCTTTCTCCAGAAGCATTCATATTCTATGGCGGTCTAAGTAGGGCAAAACATCGTATACTTAAATTTGCAAAGAAGTCAATGGATGCTAATCTGTTAGGTTTTCAAAAAAATAATATAAGAATACTTTTATCTAAATTAGCTGATGGCGAGGCAGGTATTCTTGGTGCTTCTAGCCTACATAAATAATAATTTAGCCAAATTACATATTACTAAATATCACCATTAGGGTCTGTTTTTAAATGTAAAATAGTACTAATCCCGTTAGAGTTTGACTCTCCCGTAATTATATAACCATTATCTTTTGTTTGTCTAACACTTTTAAAGACATCTTCTACATTATCATCTCCATAAACTTTTTCCCAAACTTGATTTCCTAAGGCATCGAAGCAAACTACCCAGCCTTGTTGATTAGTACCAGCTAGTTTTTTACCAACAATAACATAGTCTCCGTTGTGATTTTCAATCATATCTAATGCAAAATTATTACCGGGGATTGAGGTTAATAAAATTTGATTTCCATTATTGTCTGTATTAATAATCCAAGAAGATGCATTCTCTTCATTATTATCAGTTGAATAGCCACAAAAGGTATAGCTGCCATCCAGACCCTGAATTAATTTTTTTGGATAATCATATGTGTTCAAATTCCAGGTTTTTGTCCATACCGTATCACCATTATCAGAAATATTAGTATTGAATTCTGATAATAAAATATTTGAAGGTGCTGAAGATGAGGATTCAGATAATGATGCAAGAATTGTATAGCCATTACTTATTTCAATTATTGATTTTCCACTTTCTATAGTTCTTTGCGAAGTAGGAGCGATTGAAATATTATATTGATTATCGACACTGCCTAATTCATTAACTTCTAATATTAAAATATCAGGATGTTGTGCATGATATTGCCCAATGATAATATATCCATTTTCAGAGGATAATATTATATCATTGGCTTTATCAAGGCCATATTCAGCATTCTCTTCTTCAGAATCATAACCAAAAATCGAACTCCATAGTTGAGTGCCATTTTGCATCGTATTCGTTATTCGTATATCAGTATCTTCATTGCTATTAACTATGTTTGATATAAAAACATAGCCATCATTACCTTGCGTCTCAATTAATTTCACTGGCGTCTCATTTTCCCCATAATTAAATGGGATGGATGCCGTTTCAATTCCATATTTGTTAATACTAGTCAAAACAATATCCGTGCTATTTTTTCCAATGATTCTATATTCCTCAAAAGAGGTTTGAATACCATAGAATCCTGCAATCGGCCCTGAATCAGATCCATAATTTTGTAAAAATGTAAAATATACAGGCATGATCGATTCTATGTTACTAAATACTTCATAACCCCAATCATCAATTACAGAAACAATGAAGTAATAGGTAGTCTCATAATCGTTTTCTGAAGAAAAATAAATTGTATCCAGGCTATTATTCGAAATAAAAATAACTTCTTTATCAACCATGTTAGCATCAAACGCTCTGTATAGTTTGTAGCTTTGAAAATCTGATGATTGATATCCAGACCATTTTACCGTGAACTCATTTCCAAAAGAATTGATTGAATCTAAAGATACTGATTGTGGGATAGGTCTTGTAGTATTTGACATAAAACTACCTTTTGTGCTTTGGTTTAGAGTATCATATACAATTATTCTAAAGTAATTATTTATATGTGGATCAAAGTCATTAATAGTGTAACTAGATGTATTTATGCCCATTACGCTATCAAGTAGAGCAACACCTACAGTATCATTAATTCCTCTGTAAATCTCGTATTTTAAAAAATCTAAATCTTGTGATTTATTCCAAGATATGAACATAAATGAATCATCGTAT
>Ga0114997_10000485_pt1 | contig 32500 bp, 31 predicted proteins | sample ArcticOcean_MG_C_2_FD_87045 | JGI IMG/M metagenome (GOLD analysis project Ga0114997, IMG submission 87045) | Marine microbial communities from western Arctic Ocean - ArcticOcean_MG_CB4_136 | ecosystem: Environmental > Aquatic > Marine > Oceanic | place: Arctic Ocean: Canada Basin | collected... | reverse complement strand
TTTTTAAAAGATCAAAAAATTAAAAATCTAATTATAAGGAGTAATTATTGGACATTTTACTGTAGAAGAATATAATTTATATAAATCAAGCTTATCCTCTTTAAATAAAAGGATGATAAGATTAGTTTGCAACAGATTAAAAGATCAATTACATCTAATCAATTCAAAATAATTTTTTCTGCAAATTTTACTAGTTTTTCTTTTTCCAATAATGTTCTTACCATCGGCAACTGAGCTATTCCAATAATCCTTCTAATTATTTCAATACCCGTAAACTGATGAAAAAGTTTAACATTTATGGTGTTCGGATATTGTTTTTCTATTTTATCTATATAACTAATATCACTAGTTGCTATAATTAAGTGGGCAGCCATTACACCTAAATCAAACTCTAACCTACCTATAAAACTGAATTCTGGATCTATAACATATAGATTACCGTTCGACTTTATCCAGCTTCCAGGGTAAAAGTCGCCATGTATTATGTTTTTTCCTATTTCTAAATATTTATTTCCAACATCAATAACTTTTGAGGCAAGGGTTTTATTCTTTATAACTCTATCAGCTATTACCTCAAGTCCTGATTGAATGTCATTCAATAAAAAACCATTTTTCTCTATAAATGGTAAGATAAATATATGTTGATGATTTATTTTTTTTAAACTTCTATTTTTAGGGTAATTTTTTTCTGCTTTAGAATTATGTATAACGATAAGTGCATTGATTAACTCCAAAAAATCTTCTTCAATTAATAGGGATGAATTATAAATACTAGTCATGTTCATACGATTCCCTAAGTCCATTTGAATTATAAGTTTTTCATCAAAATTATAATATAAAATTTTTGGAAAATATTTGAAATTATTGTCTTTCAACATTGAAGAATAAAATTTATTTTCAACTTCAATTCTATTAATTGGAGCTTTAATTGTAGGGAATTTTTCTACATAAGGTCTAGATTGTTTAACAATAAATGATCTTTGAGTTGTTTTAACCCTTAGAACCACATTCATATTCCCCTCCCCTGGCCTTTCAATAATAGTGATTTGTTCATTTTTATTTAAAAAATAAATTTTTTCTTGTAAATAAGTTTGCATTTCAACTATTGAGGTGTTTATATCAATATATTTCATTTTATCAATCTTTACTCAGACTCTCCAATTTACTCCAAAAATACTCTTGCATATCCTTCTCATTAATTGAAGTATAAATTGAAATTATTCTATCAATATTTTCTTTTGGAGTATGAAATAATTTTTTTTTAGCTAAGCTAGGTTTAGAAATAGCTTCTATTAATGCTAGATCCCACATAATCCATTGTTTTTTATCTTTATCTAAATCTGTCCACCACCTATTGTAGCTCTCCCATCTATTTACTAAATAATCAGATATCCCTCCTTTTCCTTTTAAAACAATATCAACTTTATTTTTATTAAAAACTAAATACTGACTTGTTGTTGCAGACATCACATTAAACTGTAGATCTATAGTATTTAATAATACTTCTAAAGCGATTGGATCATTTCTAGTATTAAATTCATTTTTATTATAACTGTTACTTTTTGAATCATGCCAAAATCCCAAATAAAATACTTCAATTTTAGGAATAATACTTGGATCTTGAATAATTGCCGAAGATACATTAGTACATGAGCCTAAGATTATTAGTTTTAATCTTTTTCCTTTTTCTAATTTATGTGCTGATTTAATAATAAAGTTTGAAGCTTCTGAAATTTGAGGTGTATTCTTATTGATAATTGGATTAAATGCTCCAAGCGGTAGAGTAGTGTTGAATTTTAATAATTGAAGTATTTCGGAATTAATTAACTGACTCTCTAAAGTAGAACTATTAGAGGCTATAGGTGAAGTATGAAACTGAGCTGAAGAAATTCCTAAAATTTCGAATGAAGGCTCTAAAATAGCACTTACAATGGCAAATAAATCATCAACTTCATTTGCTGTATCAGCATCAATTATAATAGGGTTATTTCTTTGAGAAAGATTAGAATTAATAAATAAAATTGAAATTATGTAAATTAAATATAATTTACATCTAATACTTAGTTTCATAAAAATAAATTTAAATAATTCTAATCAAAAATTGACACTCCATTAAGATCAGTAGTCAAGACGTTACTCATATAATCAAAAAAAGGACGAATAGATGTAAAGTCATTTAATATATTATTCATAAAATCTTTAGACAAAACCTCATTATCATTATACTTTTTAATAAATAAAAAAGTTTTTTTCTTGATAAGATTAATGTTTTTGTGATATTTTGAAAACCCTCTAGGTGCAGTTTTTACTTCCTCACCCTCAATTCCTCCCCATATATTTAAAAAAGATGGATCTTCAATAATTTTTTTAAAATCAGATATATCAATTTCAAATTCTTTACGAATTCTCAACAAATCTTCTTTATTTGGATTCCAAAAACCACAAGCAATAAAGCTACTACCAGGCATTATCTGGATATAATATCCACCTCGATATAACGGTTTTACTCTATGAATTGAAATTCCAAAATGTGTTTTATAAGGTGTTTTGTCTTTTGAAAACCTAACATCACGATAAATACGAAATAATTTAACCTTATCTACTAAATCCTTTAATAGTATTTTATTTTTAACCTCTTCAGCAAACTCTTTAACAGAAGACTCTAAACCTTTAAATCTATTTTTTTGATGTTTAAACCAATTACGTGAATTATTTTTATGTAAATCTGAAAAAAATAAAAATATATCCGGATTTAATGAATTCATGATGTTTTGCAATTAAAATTACTATGTGGTTTTTAATCAATTTCAAAAAATATTAAACTTTTCGTTCTTCTAATTTTTGAATTACATCCTCAAGAAAATATCCTTTTGATTGTAATAAAATTAAAATATGAAAAAGTAAATCTGCACTTTCATTTAAAAATAAGTCGTCATTGTTATCTTTAGCTTCGATAACTGTTTCTACAGCTTCCTCCCCTACTTTTTGAGCTATTTTATTTATTCCCATTTTAAATAAAGAGGAAACGTAACTATCTTTATTGTCAACTGAATTTCGTCTTTTAGTTATAGTCGCTTCTAATTCTGAAAGAAATCCGTAAGTTGCCTTATTAGGTTTATTCCAACAAGTATCGCTTCCCTTGTGACAAGTTGGACCTTCAGGTTTAGCTTGAATTAATAAACAATCTCTATCACAATCTAATTCCATTGAAATGAAATTAAGAAAGTTGCCACTCTCCTCCCCTTTTGTCCAAAGACGTTTTTTAGTTCGACTATAAAAAGTAATTTTTTGAGTTTGTTTTGTCCTTAAAATAGCTTCCAAATTCATATAGCCAAGCATTAATACTTTTTGAGTTCGTTCATCTTGAATAATCGCAGGGACTAATCCTTTAATTTTTTTTGTAAAATCTATTTCCATAATTATAAACGAATAGCAATATTTTGTTTATGTAATTCTTTTTTTAAATTAGAAATTTTAATTTCTCCAAAATGAAAAACGCTTGCAGCTAATGCAGCATCTGATTTTCCTTCTGTAAAGGTATGTAAAAAATGTTCAAAATTTCCTGCCCCTCCAGAAGCTATAATAGGTATGTTAACTGTTTCAGAAAGCTTTTTTAATGCTAAATTTGCAAAACCTGCTTTAGCTCCATCATGGTTCATAGAAGTAAAAAGAATTTCTCCTGCTCCTCTATCTTCAATTTCTTTTGCCCAAGTAAAAAGGTCTAAAGCTGTTGATATTTTACCTCCAACTAAATGTACTTTCCATTCTAAATTTATAATTTTAGCGTCAATAGCAACAACTATACATTGACTTCCAAATACAGACACAAGTTCATTTATCAACTCTGGCCGCTTTACGGCTGCAGAATTAATGGATACTTTATCTGCTCCATTTTGGAGTAAAACTTTAACATCTTCAACGGATTTAATGCCGCCACCTACAGTGAAAGGAATATCTATTGCTTGAGCTATCCTTAACACCAAACTAGCTAGAGTCTTTCTTTTTTCTTCCGTGGCTGTTATATCTAAAAAAACGAGTTCATCTGCACCTTCATTTGAATATTTTTCTGCAAGTTCAACAGGATCACCAGCATCTATAAGGTTAATAAAATTAACACCCTTAACTGTACGACCATCCTTTATATCAAGGCACGGAATAATTCTTTTGGTTAGCATGTATATGAAATTATAAATTTCTCTAATTGATTAAGAGTGATTTTATCTTCATAAATTGCTTTTCCTATTATGCACCCTTCACATCCAATTTCATTTAATTTAATTAAATCATTATAAACTGAAACACCTCCAGAAGCAATTAATTTAATGTTTGAAAAATTATTTAATATTTTTAAATATAATTCAAAGGATGGTCCTTCTAGCATTCCGTCCTTATTAATATCGGTACATATCACTCGTGAAATCCCCTTTTTAAGATACTTTTCTAAAAATTCATTTAAATTTAAAATAGATAAATCTTTCCATCCATTAATCGCAATTTTATTATTCAAAATATCTGCTCCAAGAATTATTTTATCATTTCCGTATTTTTCAATCCAACTTTCAAAAAGAATTGGATTTTTTATCGCTACACTGCCACCCGTGATTTGTTTAGCGCCGCACTCAAAAGCAATGTTTAAATCGTTATCTGACTTTAATCCCCCGCCAAAATCTATCTTAAGACTCGTTTTAGAAGCGATTTCTTCAAGAACTCTATGATTTACTATATGTTTTGACTTTGCGCCATCTAAATCTACTAAATGGAGATATTCAATACCATGAGCTTCATATTTTTTTGCAACTTCTAATGGATTATCATTATAAGTTTTTATTTTACTATAATTACCTTTAGTGAGCCTAACACATTTACCGTCAATTAGATCTATTGCTGGAATAATTCTCATAAATCAATAAAATTTTTAAGTATTTTACTTCCATTTTTACTACTCTTTTCTGGATGAAATTGAACTCCATAAAAATTATTTTTTTTTAAAGCTGAACTGTATTTAATTCCATAATGTGTTTCCGCGCATGTGTTTTCACATAAACTAGCATAAAAACTATGCACAGAATACATATAACAATTAGGATTTATTCCTATAAATAATTTATCAGATAATTCATTAATAGTATTCCACCCCATTTGAGGTACTTTAAGGTCATTTTTAAAACGTTTTACTTTTACATCAAAAATCCCTAATCCTTTTGTCTCTCCCTCTTCAGAGGAAACACACATTAGTTGCATTCCGAGGCATATTCCAAGTACAGGTTGTTTTAATTTAGGAATCAACTTATCTAGTTTATATTTCTTTAATTTTTTCATTGCACTACTAGCTTCTCCCACTCCGGGAAAAATAACTCGTTCAGCGTTTTTAATTACTTCAGGATCTGAAGTTAAAACTCCTTCAACATTTAATCGGTCTAGAGCAAATTGTAGACTTTTAATATTTCCAGCTCCATAATCAATAATAGCTATCTCTTTCATAATTAGACAACCCCTTTAGTTGATGGTAAAATCATTTTATCTGGATCACGTTTAATTGCTGCTTTAATAGCTTTAGCAAAGGCTTTAAATATTGATTCAATTTTGTGATGTTCATTAGAGCCTTCAGCTTTAATATTTATATTTGATTTAGATGAATCAGAAAAAGATTTAAAAAAATGATAAAACATTTCTGTTGGCATTTTTCCAATCATTTCTCTGTTAAATTTAGCATCCCAAACAAGCCAATTTCGACCTCCAAAGTCAATTCCAACTTGAGCAAGACAATCATCCATTGGTAATAAAAATCCATATCTTTCAATTCCAAGCTTATTTCCTAAAGTTATACTAAAGGCTTCCCCTAAAGCAATTGCAACATCTTCAATAGTGTGATGTTCATCAACATTTAGGTCTCCTTTAACGGATAACTCTATATCAATAGAGCCATGACGAGAAATTTGATCTAACATGTGATCAAAAAAAGAAATACCGGTATTTATCTTACTTATTCCCTCGCCATCAAGATTCAAATTTAATTCAACTGAAGTTTCATTAGTAATTCTGCTAATTGAAACAGATCTTTCAGAGAGTTTAAAAAATTGGTAGATGTTTAACCATCTAGTCGTTTTAAAAACAATTGATTCATTAGAATTAGTATCATATTCAAGTGCTTTTTTTAAATCTGAATTAATGAGTATTCCTTTAGACCCAATATTTTTAGCTAAATCCATATCACTTAATCGGTCCCCTATTACGTATGAATTTAAAAGATCATATTTGTTTGAATTAATATATTTTTGAAGCATTCCAGTCTCAGGCTTTCTGTTAGGAGAATTTTCTGAAGGTATACTCTTATCTATTAGTATTTCAGAAAACTCAATTCCTTCATTTAAAAAGGCTTTAATAATAAAATTATGTGTTGGCCAAAAAGTATCCTCAGGAAAAGAAGATGTTCCAAGACCATCCTGATTAGTTACCATTACAAATTCAAAATCAAAATCATCTTTAATCTTTGCTAATGAAGAAAAAACTCCTGGAAGAAATTCTAATTTATCAAAACTATCTAACTGAAAATTAGATGACTCATGGGCTAAAGTACCATCTCTATCTATAAATAAAACTCTTTTCATTATAATCTATATTAGTGAAATTAATCATCCATTTCTTTTAATGCAATAATTAATTTTTGATTTTCTTCAGGGGTACCAATTGATATTCTTAAAGTATTTTCACACATTAATTGTTTAGAAGTATTTCTTACTACAATATTTCTATCTATTAACTGATTGTATCTTAAAATAGCTTTATCAACTCTTATTAAAATAAAATTAGCATCAGAAGGGAATATTTTTTTTATAAATGTAATAAACTGAAAAACAGAGACAATAAAGTCTCTTTGTGAAAGTATTTCTTTAACTTGTTCATGAACAATATTACTCTTCAGTAATCTTTCTAAAACAACCTTTTGAGATAAACTATTTAAATTATATGGATATTTAATTTTATTTAAAACACTAATAACCTCTTTATTAGCAAAGCACATCCCTAACCTTACTCCTGCAAGACCTTGAGCTTTAGAAAAAGTTTGACAAACTATTAGGTTTGGATAATCTTTGATCAAGTTTATTGTTGTTTTTTCACGCGAAAATTCTAAATATGCTTCATCAACTAAAACTAATCCTTGGAATTTAGTTAATATTTCTAAGATTGATTCAATTTTAAAGCTATTTCCTGTAGGATTATTTGGAGTCGTTATGAATATCATTTTTATATTAGAATCTACAGAATTTAGAATACTCTTAATATCTAACTGAAACTCATTATTTAATGGAATTTTTTTGACATTTACATTATTAATTTTTGCCAATACTTCATACATTCCAAAGGTTGGAGGTAAAACAATAATACTGTCTATTACGGGTTCACAAAAAGCATTAATCAATAACCCTAGTACATCATCACTACCGTTTGCTAAAAAAATTGAATTTACATTTACTTTCTTAATCAATGCTATTTTTTTCTTTAATTCTAATTGAAAAGGATCAGGATATCGATTTAACTCGTTTTGATATGGGTTTTCATTTGCATCTAAAAAAACAATATTCTTGTTTTTAAATGAAACTTCTTCTCTTGCCGACTGATATGGAACAATAGATAAAAGACTTTTACGGAGGTAGTTGTTTATATTAAATTCTTTCATGTAATTAACTTAAATCTTTCAACCTTAAGGAAACGGCATTTTTATGAGCTTGTAATCCCTCTTCATTAGCCATGATCTCAATTGAGGGGCCAATTCTTCTTATACCAGCTTTAGTTATTTTTTGAAAAGTTATTGATTTTAAAAAGCTGTCTAAATTAACTCCGCTATATTGTTTTGCGTATCCATTAGTAGGCAATGTATGATTAGTGCCAGAAGCATAGTCGCCAGCACTTTCTGGAGTATAATTTCCAACGAAAACTGAGCCAGCATTTTTAACTGATTTCAAATAAATATCTTCATTTGAAACACATATGATATAATGCTCAGGTCCATATTCATTTATAAAAGAAATTGCATCGACATCTTCATTGAATAAAATCATTTTAGAATTCTTCATAGACTTAGTTACAATTGATTTCCTCGGTAATTCATTTAATTGTTTCAAGATCTCTTTTTCTACTTGATCCATTAGAGGCTCGTATGTAGTCACTAAAATAACTTGACTATCAATACCATGCTCAGCTTGAGATAATAAATCGGAAGCTACAAATTCAGGCTTTGCAGATGAATCAGCAACAATCAATAATTCACTTGGACCGGCTGGCAAATCTATTGCTACATGATTGAGGGAAGCAATTTGCTTAGCAACTGTAACATATTGATTTCCAGGGCCAAAAATTTTATATACCTTAGGTATAGATTCTGTTCCAAATGTCATTGATGCAATAGCTTGAATCCCTCCAACTCTGAATATTTGAGTTATTCCGCATATTTTTGCAGCATATGCAACAGCGGGAGAAATAGTACCATCTTTATTTGGTGGAGTACATAAAATCACTTGATCACATTTAGCTATTTTCGCTGGAATTGCAAGCATTAATATAGACGAGAATAATACAGCAGTACCTCCTGGAATATATATTCCAACCTTTTCAATTGGGCGTTTTTCTTGCCAGCAGGATACGCCTTCAACTGTATCAACATAGATAGGCTTAGTAGCCTGAGCAGAATGAAATTTCTCTATATTCTCTTTTGCAAGTAATATTGAATTCTTTAGCTCATGACTAACTTTTTCAATAGCGTTATCAATCTCTATATCCAAAACTTTTATACTTTTCAAAGAAACTTTGTCAAAAGTGGAAGTGTAATTCAATACTGCAGAATCTCCTTCATTTTTTATTGCTTCAAAAACTTCCAAAACTATAGGCTCAATTTCTTTGAAATCAAAGGAAGGTCTTCTAGAGATTGTTTTCCATTTTGATACATCAGGGTTTAAATAGCGTTTCATCACAATACCATTTTTTCAATTGGACACACAAGTATATCTTCAGCGCCAGCTTCTTTAAGTTCATCTATCACCTCCCAAAATGTATCGGAATTAATTACTGAGTGAAGCGAACTCCATCCTGAATCAGCTAATGGCAAAACGGTTGGACTTTTAAGAACCGGAAGAATAGAGCTTATTAGTTTAATTTTATCATTTGGCGCGTTAAGAAGAATATATTTTGAATTCTTAGCTCTTAAAACAGCTTTAATTCTAAATAATATTTTATCTATTAATTCAATCTTATTACTAGACAAATTAGGGGCTTTAACAAGCACTGCTTCAGATTTTAATATTTCAACCACCTCTTTTAGATTATTTTTAAAAAGAGTGCTTCCGCTTGATACAATATCGCATATTGCGTCTGACAACCCTATATTAGGAGCGATTTCTACAGAACCGTTAATAACATGAAGTTCTGCACTAATATTATTATCATTAAGAAATTTATTGACCGTATTAGGGTAAGATGTGGCAATTTTTTTACCTGTAAGATCATTTATACTTTTAAAATTTATATTTTTAGGTATAGCAATTGAAACTCTACATTTAGAAAAACCTAATGATTCAATTATCTCAAGATCATTTCCTTTTTCAACTAATAAATTTTCACCTATTACAGCAAGGTCTATCACATTATCTCTTAAATATTGAGGAATATCTCCATTTCTTAGGAAAAAAACTTCTAAAGGAAAATTTCTAGCAGAAGCTTTAAGTTGATCCTTACCATTATCAATTATAATTCCACAGTTTTTTAATAAAACTAAAGATTCTTCATTTAGTCTTCCTGATTTCTGTATTCCAATTCTTATCATAATTTTAAAATAAAAAAACCCGTTTGAAAAACAAACGGGTTAAGTATGAGCATGTACAATAGCATCTCTACACCGCGTCTGAAAGAGCGAAGATTGAATATCTATGTAGATTGTTTTTTAACATTATGTTTACAAATATATTTATTAATTTTCAAATTATCTAAAATATATTTAATTTTTATTTATTGATTACCCAATATAATTGGCAAGCCTGACTCTCCACTTCCAATTACTACTACTTTAGTATTTGGTGATTGTGATAGTCTTAATGTCGCTTCAATCCCCTTTTCTTTAAGAATTTTATCTGTTAAAGAAGCACTTAATATCTTATTAGCTATAGCTTTTCCTTCTGCATCAATTCTTTGACGCTCAGCTTCCTGTTCGGCTTTTTGAAGTTTAAACTCATATTCAAGAGCTTCTTGTTCTTGAGTTAATTTTCTTCCAATCGCATCTCTAATCGCTAAAGGAAGAGTTACATCTCTAACTAAAACAGCGTTTAGTTGAACATATTGATTTTCAACTACTTTTTTTGTTTCTTCAAAAATTTCAGCCTGAATAGCATCTCTTTTAGTAGAGTAAAGCTGTTCAGGAGTATATCTTCCAACGACACTTCTGGCAACTGCTCTTATTTGAGGAATTATAATAATATTCAAATAATTCTCTCCTTTTGTTTTATGAAGCATACCAAGATCTATAATCTTAGGCTGATATAGAACAGAAATATCAAGACTAATTTCTAATCCATTTGAAGAAAGTACTTGCATTTTACTCTCAAAAACTTCCTGCTGTTTAACGTTATAAATATAAACCTTGTTCCAAGGCGCAATAAGATGAAACCCTTCGCCTAATGGAGGTTCATCTACTACAACTCCTCCTCCAAAGGTTTTGAATAAAACCCCGGCCTCACCATAGCCAATATTAATAGATGATTTAGAGATAAAAATAATTAGCACAAAAGCAAGCGCTATAACAGGTAGTCCAATCTTAGGTAAATTTTGCATTTTATTTTATTTTAATTAATTATTTATGTTAACATTCCTCCGTCTACTTGTAGAACTTGTCCAGTAATATAGTCAGATAAATCTGATGCAAGAAACACACAGGCGTTTGCAATATCCACTGAATTACCTACTCTTTTTAAAGGTATTAAATTTCTCCAACTATTTACAATTTTTTCATCAAGATTTGAAGTCATTTCAGTCTCAATAAAACCTGGTGCAATAACATTACTCCTGATGTTTCTTGACCCCAGCTCTAGAGCTAATGACTTAGAGAATCCAATTATACCGGCCTTAGAGGCCGCATAATTTGTTTGACCCGCATTTCCTTTTATTCCAACTATTGAACTCATGTGAATAATAGACCCTTTACGTTTATTTAAAAAATGACGTTGAATAGCTTTAGACATATTAAAAACAGATTTTAAATTTACTCTTATAACTTCATCAAAGTCATCCTCACCCATTCTCATAAGGAGATTATCTCTTGTTATACCCGCGTTATTAATTAGCACATCAATAACGCCAAAATCATCAAGAACTTCATTTATGAGATTTTCAGATTGATTAAAATCAGATGCATCACTTTTATATCCTTTTGCTTTAACTCCAATAGCTTTAAGCTCAAGTTCTAATGATTTAGCTGAAATTTCTGAATTGTTAAAAGTAAAAGCGATGTTAGATCCGTGTTTAGCTAAAATCAAGGCTATTCCTCTACCAATACCTCTCGAAGCACCAGTTATAATAGTTGTCTTATTTTTTAAAAGTTTCATTTATAATTTTCTAGGATAAAATTTCCGATACTTTTGCTCCAATAGATGCTGGCGAATCAACAACATGAATGCCGCATTCACGCATAATTCGTTTTTTAGCCTCCGCGGTATCTTCTGAACCACCTACTATGGCACCTGCATGACCCATAGTTCTTCCTTTAGGAGCCGTTTCACCTGCAATAAACCCAACAACTGGTTTTTTATTACCAGTCTTTTTAACCCATAAAGCTGCCTCTGTTTCTAATTGACCTCCAATCTCTCCGATCATTACTATACATTCAGTATCACTATCATTCATGAAAAGCTCAACAGCATCTCTTGTTGTGGTTCCTATAATTGGATCACCTCCTATTCCAATAGCAGTTGTAACACCAAAGCCTTCACGAATAACTTGATCAGCAGCTTCATAAGTTAGTGTTCCAGACTTTGAAATTATACCTACAGTACCCTTTTTAAATACAAAACCTGGCATTATACCTACCTTTGCTTCCTCTGGCGTAATTACTCCAGGGCAATTTGGGCCAACTAGTCGACATTTTTTATCTTTAATGAAGTCATAAACCTTAACCATGTCGGCAACAGGAATCCCTTCTGTAATTGCAATTATAACATTAATTCCTGCAGAAGCAGCTTCCATAATTGCATCTGCAGCAAACGCAGGAGGTACAAAAATTATTGCTGTATCAGCGTCAACTTTATTAACCGCTTCAGAAACAGTGTTAAAAACAGGTTTGTCTAAATGAAATTGACCTCCTTTTCCTGGAGTAACTCCCCCAACTATATTAGTTCCGTATTCAATCATTTGAGATGAATGAAAAGTACCTTCACTACCTGTAAAACCTTGAACTATTATTTTAGAAGCTTTATTTACTAAAATACTCATGTATATATCAATTAAATTTTTATAAAAATAACCTTTAATTAACTATTAAAATAGATATTATTATTATTTGATTCTTTCTAAATAATTACTTTTCTCAGTATCTATTTTAACCTTATCTCCTTCGTTTATAAATAATGGGACTTTTACTATTGCTCCAGTTTCTAATGTAGCAGCCTTAGTAGCATTTGTAGCGGTATTTCCTTTAATTCCAGGTTCAGCGTGAGTCACCTCTAGGACAACGCTTGCTGGCATATCAAGTGATAAAGGTAAACCGTCTTCTGTATTAATTGAAATACTCACCATTTCTCCCTCTTTTAATAAATCAGGATAGTCAATTATCTTAATATCAACATTTATCTGGTTGTAGTCCTCTGTATTCATAAAATGGAAATCTTTATTTTCTCTATATAAAAATTGAAATTTATTAGTTTCAACCCTTATCTCTTCAATTTTATGTCCAGCCGAAAAAGTGTTATCAATAACTTTCCCTGATGAAACGCTTTTTAATTTTGTTCTTACAAATGCAGGGCCCTTTCCTGGTTTTACATGTAAAAATTCTATAACTTTAAAGATGTCATTACTATACTTTATACACAACCCTTTTCTAATATCAGATGTTGAAGCCATTGAGAAAATTTAAATTTTATTAAAATACCCCTTCATAATACCTCTTTGCGAATCTTTTATAAACTGTAAAATTTCATCTCTTTCAGGAGTAGCTTCCATTTCAGCTTCAATAATTTCAGTAGCTTGAGTATTATTGTAATTTTTTTGATACAACAACCTATAAACATCTTGTATCTCTTTTATTTTTTTACTCGAAAACCCTCTTCTTCTTAATCCAACAGAATTAATTCCAACATATGAGAGAGGTTCACGAGCTGCCTTAACGTATGGCGGGACATCTTTCCTTACAAGAGATCCTCCAGAAATAAAAGCATGATCTCCAATTGTACAAAACTGATGAACAGCAACCATACCTGCTAAAATAACATGATCACCAACAGTTACATGACCTGCCAAAGTTGAGTTGTTTGAAAAAATTGCATAATCTCCAACATGACAATCGTGCGCAATATGGCAATACGCCATAATTAAACAATGAGAACCAACCCTTGTAACTACCCTATCTTTAGTGCCTCTATTTATGGTAACACATTCTCTTATAGTCGAATTATCTCCAATTTCAACAAAAGTTTCTTCTCCAACAAACTTTAAATCTTGAGGGACTGCAGAAATAACAGAACCAGGAAATACATTGCAATTTCTTCCAATTCTCGCACCCTCCATAATTGTCACATTAGAACCAATCCATGATCCTTCTCCAATAATAACATTATTACTTATAGTAGTATAAGGTTCAATCACAACATTCTTTGCTATTTTTGCTCCAGGATGAACATAAGCTAATGGCTGATTCATGTTTTATTTTTTTTAACTATTTGGGCCATAAACTCTCCTACAGTAGTTAATTTTTCACCTACATAAGCGGAGCCTTTCATTTGACATATCCCTCTTCTAATAGGGCTAATTAATTCTAGTTTAAAAATTAAAGTATCTCCTGGATAAACAGGGCTCTTAAATTTAACATTATCTATTTTCATGAATAATGTTAAATAGTTTTCTGGATCAGAAACTGTATTTAACAATAAAACTCCTCCGGCCTGAGCCATTGCTTCAACCTGTAAAACACCTGGCATAACTGGATTTCCAGGGAAATGGCCTATAAAATAAGGCTCATTCATTGTTACGTTTTTTAAAGCTATAACATGTGATTTTGACAATTCATAGATCTTGTCAACTAATAACATTGGAGGTCTATGAGGCAGAATCTTCATTATATCAAACACCCCCATTAAAGGAACAGTATTAATATTAATATTTGGAAAGTTTAGTTTTTTTTCAGCTTTAATTATTTTAGCCAACTTCTTTGCGAACTCCGAATTAATTCGATGCCCAGGTTTATGAGCTATAACTTTACCTCTAATTCTATACCTAATAAGCGCTAAATCACCTATAACATCTAAAAGCTTATGTCTTGCCGCTTCATTGGGATGATGAAGGGTTAAATTGTCTAATATTCCATCTGCAGTTACTGATATTTTATCTTTGTTAAAAGCTTTTTTAAGTCTAATCATTGTGTTTTCTGAAAGTGGCTTATCAACATATACAATTGCATTATTTAGATCTCCTCCCTTAATCAAACCATTTTCTAACAAATTTTCTAATTCATGAAGAAAGCTAAAAGTCCTTGAAGAAGAAATTTCATCAACATAGTCATCAAGTGAGTTCAATGTAGCATTCTGAGTTCCTAAAATTTTAGTTTCAAAGTCTACCATTGTAGTTATTTGATATTCATCTGATGGAATAAGAGTGATTTCACTACCAGAAACTTCATCCCTATAACTAATAATTTTTTTGACTATATACTCATCTACAACTGCGTTCTGTTCTTTAATCCCTGAAGCTAATAATGCCTTTACAAAAAAATGTGATGAACCATCCATTATAGGAGGCTCAGATGAATTTAATTCAATTATACAATTATCTATTTGCAAACCGACAAGAGCAGACAATACATGCTCAGATGTTTGAATTCTAACTCCATTTTTTTCAATATTTGTACCTCTTTTGGTGTCTGAAACCCATTGAATGTCTGCTTCAACTAAAGGTTCTCCTTTAATGTCTACTCTTTTAAACACGAACCCAGTATTTACTTCAGCGGGAATAAAAGATATAGTTACATTTTCTCCAGTATGAAGACCAACGCCCCTTAAGCTAGTTGGCTTTAGTATTGTTGTTTGGAGTTTAGGGTTATTTTTTTTCATCTATTTTACTTTCTAATTTTTCTAATCTTTTAACAATGCTTGGAAACTTTCTAAAATAAACATAAGCCTTGCTATAATCTTTAAGTTTCATTGCAGGTGTACCTTGAATTGATATATCACTAACAATATTACTAGTAACCCCTGCTTGCCCTTGAATTTTTACATTATCTCCAATTTTAATATGACCAGCAACTCCAACTTGACCACCAATCATACAATTGCTTCCTACTTTAGTAGACCCTGCGATTCCTGTTTGAGCTGCAATAACAGTATTTTCACCTATAACAACATTATGAGCAATTTGAACTAAATTATCTATTTTAACTCCATTTTTAATTACTGTTGAACCTAAAGTAGCCTTGTCAATTGTAGAATTAGCGCCAATTTCAACAGAATTACCAATTAAAACGTCTCCGGTTTGAGGAATTTTTCTAAAAGTATTATTAGATTGTTGAGAAAAACCAAAACCATCAGAACCAATAACAACTCCACTATGAATTATACAGAAATTACCAATCATTGAATTATTTAATATTTTAACTCCCTGTTTGATTATAGTATTTGAACCAATAGTTACATTATCTCCAATATATGTTTGAGAATGAATTTGAACACTTTCACCTATTGTACAATTTTTTCCAATAATAGAGAAAAATCCAATATAACAAGACTCTCCTATAATAGATGAAGGATCAATTTGACTCATTTTTTCAATGCCAATTAAATGATCAACTGATTCTTCATAATAATCTAGTAAACGAGAAAAAGAATCATATGCATTTTCTACCCTTATCAATGTCGTCGAAAAATTATGGTTCGCTATAAAGCTTTCATTAACTATAGTAATTGATGCATTTGTAGTGTATATATAAGGAATATATTTAGGATTAGACAAGAACGTTAGAGCCCCCTTACTTCCCTCTTCAATTTTTGAAAGCTTATTGATTTTAATTGAAGGGTCTCCTTCAACAGTTCCTCCAAGTAAATCAGCAATTTGTAAAGCTGTAAATATCATTCTTGCAAAAATAGATAAATTCTTTCAGTTAGCATGCATATCAAATAATACAAGTGAATACTATTATAATATTATAAATACTCAATGATATTTTTTATTAATGATTAAATTATATATTTATTCCTCAATTATGATTTAATATTAAGGTGAAATTAAAAAAATGGCTAAAATTAAAATATTATGGATTGATGATGAAGTTGATTTATTAAAGCCTCACATGATTTTTCTTCAAAAAAGAGGATATGAAACTTTTTCTTGTAATAACGGAAATGATGCTTTAGATTTTATTAACGAACAAAGCTTTGATGTGATTATTTTAGATGAAAACATGCCTGGACTTAGTGGGATTGAAACACTTGAGCTAATTAAGGCCCACACACCTAATTTACCGGTCATAATGGTAACAAAAAGTGAGGAAGAAGAAATCATGGAAGAAGCTATTGGATCTAAAATTTCTGACTATTTAATTAAACCCGTCAATCCAAATCAAATTTTATTGTCATTAAAAAAAATATTTCAACATAATGAGTTAGTTACTGATAAAATATTAAATAATTATCAAAAAGAATTTTCTAAAATATCTCTTGAAATATTAAACTTAAAGTCTTATAAAGAATGGATGAGTTTTTATAGAAAATTAGTTTTTTGGGAACTTGAACTTGATTCTTCAATGGATTCAAGTATGATGGAAATCTTTAAATCTCAATTTAATGAAGCAAATCATTTATTTTCAAAATTTGTTTCTGAAAATTATCTAAGCTGGATTTTAAAAAATGACGATTCCCCTATATTATCACATGACCTTTTTAAAGAAAAAATAAAACCTATAATAAATAACTCTTCTCCTACTATGCTTTTAGTTATAGATAACTTAAGGCTAGATCAATGGAAAATAATTGAGCCCTTAATTACTCCATTATTCTCTACTTGTGAAGAAAGTCTTTACTTTAGCATTCTTCCTACTGCAACTCAATATTCAAGAAATTCAATTTTTTCAGGACTTAACCCCTTTCAAATGAGTAAAATTTATCCAAAATGGTGGAAAAATGATAATGAAGATGGCGGTAAGAATCTTTTTGAAAATGAATTTTTAAAAAGTCAATTAAATAGATTAAACATTAAAGGCAACTATAGTTATCATAAAATAACCAATCTTAAAAGCGGAAAACATTTAGCTAGTAAATTAAATAATCACTCAAATGAAATTTTAACCTGTATTGTTTATAATTTTGTTGACATGATTTCTCACGCTAAATCTGAAATGGAAATTATTAAGGAATTAGCTTCTGATAATAAAGCTTACAGATCATTGACTTTAAGCTGGTTTAAAAATTCGCCATTGTTTGAAATTATTAAAAAAAGTCAATTATATAATTATAAGTTGATTATTACAACTGATCACGGAACAGTCAATGTTAATAAACCAGTTGAAGTTATTGGAGATAAAGAAACGAGTTTAAATTTAAGATACAAAACAGGAAAAAGCTTGAAATATTCAAAAAAAAATGTGTTTGAGATGAATGATCCAGAAAAATTTGGACTTCCAAAATTAAGCATGAATCATAATTACATTTTCTCTAAAGGTTCAGGATATTTTATTTATCCAAAAAACTTTAATTATTTTGCAAAAATGTATGAGGATTCTTTCCAACATGGGGGAATATCTATGGAAGAAATGATCTTGCCTTTTATAGTTTTAGACCCAAAAAAATAAATATAATTGAAAAGCTATATCTATTCTGTTGAAAAAATCAAAAATGCATCTAAATGGGTTTTAAATCAAATTAATCATAAAGTTGTTGTATTAGAAGGGCAAATGGGATCAGGAAAGACTACTCTTATTAAATCAATATGTGAATGTCTTGGTGTAATAGATCAAATTTCCAGTCCAACTTTTTCCTTAATTAATGAATATAGTTTAAATGAATCGCCAATTTATCATTTTGATTGCTATAGACTTAAAAATATAGATGAAGCCTATGATTTTGGCGCAGAAGAATATATTGATTCAGGTTCATTTTGTTTTATTGAATGGCCAGAAAAAATAGATAAAATGTTACCATTACATTATCATGAAATTTCTATATCGATAATTTCAAGTGATACTAGAAAAATAACTTTTAAATAAATGGATTTTATAAAACGATTAGGATATTATCTTATTGGATTTTCAGTAGGCTTAATCTTTCTTTTTTATTTTTTTAATGGAAAAAGAACCCAATGTAATTATAGTCCTCAAACTAGAGTATTAAATGATTTATCGAAAAAAAAATGGATTTTATCTGAAAATATTAATTCAAAAATAAAATTTGATTCTACTGAGGTTTCTAAATGGATTAGCCTTGGATCAATTAATTTTTCTAAAAGTGACACTAACTTAGATTCTTGTAAGATATACTGCCTTGTAACTATTTACAAAAATATAGAGTCAAATATTTATTTAAAAAATTGTGAACAAAAAGTAACTATATTAGAAATAAATTCTTTTATACCATCAAAATGAATTATCATTAATTAAAATCATGCTATATATTATTGACTAAATAAATGTATTTTTGATACAGTTTAAATCTTATGGAATCCATAAAATCAAATAATTGTAAAATATTTTTTGGAAAAGACAGTTATTCTTCTTTAAACCAACATATAATTGAAAAAGACTATTCTAGTATTTTTATTTTAGTAGATGATAATACAATAAAAAATTGTCTTCCTTATTTTCAAAATAAAATCTTTAAACACAAAAACACAAATACAATAGCCATCTCCTCAGGCGAAATAAATAAGCATATTAAGACTTGTTTATTTATCTGGAAAAAACTCTCGGAATTATCTTGTGATCGAAAAAGTTTAATAATTAATTTAGGTGGAGGTGTTATAACAGATATAGGTGGATTTATTGCTTCAACATTTAAAAGAGGTGTAGATTATATAAACATCCCAACAACCTTATTGTCAATGGTTGATGCATCGATAGGAGGGAAAACAGGGGTAGATCTAGGAGTTTTAAAAAATCAAATTGGTATAATAAATAATCCGAAAATTGTCTTAATTGATGATTCCTATTTAATTACTTTACCAGATAATGAATTTAGAAGCGGTTATGCGGAAATGTTAAAGCATGGTTTAATAAGTGATAAAAAATACTGGATTAAACTATCAAATATTGATAAGATTGATAAAAAAAATATTTTAAGTGACATAAAACATTCAGTAGAAATTAAAAATCAAATTGTTTTAAAAGATCCTTTTGAAAAATCTATAAGAAAAATATTAAACTTTGGACACACCCTAGGACACGCAATTGAATCATATTTTCTAAGTAATAATAATAAAACAACACTATTACATGGAGAATCTATTGCTGTTGGAATGATTTTAGAAGCATTTATTTCATCCAAGTTATCTAATCTTTCATATAAAGAGGTATGTGAAATTAAAGATACTTTTAACAGCATATATTCAAAAGTTGATTTTACAGAAAAAGATATTGACTCAATAATTGAATTAATTATTTCTGATAAAAAAAATAGTCATGGGATAATCAATTTTGTTTTATTAAATAAAATTAGTTCACCATTAATTGATGTTCAGGTTAAAACGAGATTGATTAAGGATGCATTTCAATATTATTTAAAATAATAAAAACGCTATGCAGAGTTTCTACTAGCATTAATATTTCCAAAGAGAGACCTCATTACTAGTTTTTCATATAAATAGATCTTTTTTTTGTCAATTTCTTTGTCATTTTTTTCTTTTTGAATCTGCATTAAAGCAAACTGCTGTATTGTAAGTAATGGTTGAACTATTGACTCCCTTATTTTTATCGATTTTCTACCGGCTGGCTGGTCTTCCATTAATATTTTAAAACCAGTAAGCCTAAGAATTAGATCTTTAGTCAAACAGTATTCATCATGAATTATATTCCAAAATACACCATATTCTGGATCATTCTTCATATAATCTGTAAGCTTAAAAAACGATTTAGTTAAGCTCATCATGCTATTAGCAATAAGGGTTCTAAAAAATGACGAGTTTTTATACAGCTGAATTACTTTATCAAATTCACTATTTATAATGAATGAATTAAGAGCACTACCTACTCCAAAAAATCCTGGAACATTCTGTTTTGACTGACTCCAACTACCAACAAAAGGAATTGCCCTTAAATCCGAAAAAACAAGCTCTGTTGATTTCCCTCTTTTAGATGGACGACTTCCTATGTTGGTTTTCGCATAGTACCTCAAAGTACTCATTTCTTCTAAGTAAGAAACAAATTTTGGATGAGATTTAAAATCTTGATATGAATTATAACTTACATCTGCAAGAGTTTCTATTGTATGTCTATCTGTATCATTTAAAGTATTTTTTTCATTTGAAAAAACCTGATTAGAAATACCTGAACTTAACAGTTGCTCAAGATTAAATTGACTTGAATCTAAAGTTCCAAAATTAGAACTTATAGTTTGACCTTGAATTGTAAGCTGAATATCATCAGACTGAATACGGTTACCTAAAGAAGAATAGAACTGATGAGTGTTTCCTCCTCCTCTAGCAGGCGGCCCCCCTCTACCGTCAAAAAATGCTATTTTAATTCCATATTTAGAAGATACTGAGCTTAACAATTCTTTTGCTTTATAAATACTCCAATTAGCCATAAAATATCCTCCGTCTTTAGTTCCGTCAGAAAAACCAAGCATTACAGTCTGTTTTAAATTTCTGCGTTTTAAGTGTTTAAAATACTCTGTGTTTGAATATAATTCATTCATTATATCAAAAGAAGCTTCAAGATCTGAAATAGTTTCGAAAAGAGGTATTATATCAACACTTGGCTCATCCCAACCACAAATTTTATAGAAAGAAAACAGCTGAAAAATATTTTCCAAAGTGCTGCAGTTACTAATAATATACCTATTACAACCATTTTCTCCATTTTTTAGTTGAATTTCTTTCATTGCATAAATAGATCCTAGGGTATTCCTGGTCATTTCATCATCAAATATTTCAGGAGGAACTTTACCTTTTAAAATTGGTAAAATTTTAATTCGATCACCTATAGACATTTCAGAAAAATTATTCGGGAGATTTTTTATGTAATTATTGATTTTAGGATGATTAATTATATTTTTAAAAATATTATCATGAACTCTAGAATCCTGACGAATATCAAGAGAAGCAAAATGAAAACCGAATAATTTTACTTTATAAATTAAATCAAGAATTTCATTAACATAAATTGATTGATGTTTGTTAATTAAAATATTTTTAATTTCCTCTAAATCACTTATAAGTTTATTAATGGTAATAGGTGAAGATTTATCAGGATAAAATAGCTTGTTATAAATACTTTCTTCAAGATTAGAAACCTTTTCATCAACTAGATCAAAAGTGATTTTTCGCTTAAGAGTTCTTAAATCCCGATAATAATTTCTTAAAATAGAAAATTTAAGTTTTTCAGCAGTCTTTATTGTTATTTCAGGGGTAACATAAGGATTACCATCACGATCACCACCAGGCCAAAAACCGAAATCAAAAACACTATTAATCATCACTTCTTTACCAAAAATGTGTTGCTGTAAATAACTGTAAATTAAAGCAGAAGAGTGATAAAAAACATTTTCTAAGTACCAAATAAGACTTAATGCTTCATCAAAAGGTGTAGGCTTTGTCTTGTTGAAAAAACGAGTTTTACCAAGCTGTACTAATAAAGATTTAACTAAGTCCAGATTGTTGATTTCAATTGCTTTTGACAAATCTGTAATAATACCTAAAACAGAATCGGGGTAAAATTGAGTAGGATGAGCTGTAAGAACTATCCTTACCTTAAATCGATTTAAGTAATCTTTAAGAGAAGAAAGTTTGTCTAATTCTATAGCTTCTTCTTTAACATATCGAATAGTTCCTCTTCCATGCATATTATTAATGTATGAAAACCCCGCATCTTCTATTGCATCAAATAAAACAACTTGTCTTTCAATAAACTGAACAAAGCTAAAAAGAAGATTCATTCTATCCTCCCATTTTAATTCAGGAGTAAGTTTATTGAAAAAAGAATCGGTAATTTGAGATGGAGATAAGTTTTCTTGATATCCTTTTTTACAAAAATCAGTATAAAGAGGCAATAATAATGAAGTGTTTTTAATATCTACAAAGGGTAAAGTCAAGAAAAGACTATTGTAAATCTGAAATTTAGATAAAACATAGTCGTTAAACCTTTCTAGCTTTGATTTTCTAGCCATTAATTTAAATCATTAAATATTTGATGCATTAAACGCTTCTTATCATTAATACTTTCCTCTAAAGATATCATAGTTTCAGTTCTTTGAACTCCGGGTATATCATCAATCAAAAAAATAACTTCCTTGGCACCTTTGGTGTCTCGGGCTCTTACTTTACAAAAAATATTAAATCGACCCGTGGTTATATGCGCAACAGTTACGTAAGGAATGTTTTTAAGATCCAACAACACCTGATCTGTCATTCTATTTTTTTCCAAGAATAGACCAACATAAGCTATAAATGAATAGTCTAATTTTATGTAATCAAGATTTAGAGTTGATCCTTTAATTATTCCTGCTTCTTCCATTTTCCTAACCCTAACATGAACAGTTCCGGCTGATATCAATAATTTTTTAGAGATCTCAGTAAAAGGAATTCTCGTGTTATCTATTAAAATATCTAATATTTTATGATCAACTTCATCTAATTTAAAAACTCCCATTAACTTTTTTTACTAAAATAATAAAATTTATTAGATAATATTATGTAAATAGGCGAAAACGTTAAATATTTTTTATCAAATTAAGCCTATTAATTATTTTTTCTGCATTATCTCCAATTGTATATTTAAATAAAAAACTTAAACTCTCTTCTTTAGTTAATATATACACGCTAGAACTCTTAAGTAATAAATTAGATCCCATAGATTCAATCAATGGGGTAAAATGAATTCTCCCTCTAACCAATTCTTCTTTAAATTGAATTGCAATTTCTTGATTAGTTGAGATCCCTTTGTCATTTAAAACACTAACGTTTTTAATAATTATATCTCTTAAATCATTATTATTAACAGGTATCTCATAATACTTAGTATGATCTATCTTTAAATATGATCTATTAATAATAGATTCTGAAATTCTAACTAGTGATTTAAATATTAATTTTCTAGAATAAGAACGATAGTAATCATTTAAATAGTGTCCTGCCTCAAAAAGAATAGTGGGAACTCTTTTTTTTGTAAAAAAATCGCCAAAACAATTAAGATTAAAACTATCGTCAAATCTTGCTACTAAAGAAGAGTGTTCTTTAATTATCTCATTGGAAGCTACTGAAATTAACTGCATTGCAATCCTTCTAGCTTGAGTTTCTTTTTTATCATAAGACGCAGAGGGGGCGAGAAAAGAGATAGTGGATGGGATGTTAGACTCTCCAACGGAATAAATAGATCTTTGACCATGTAAATTAAAACAAAAATCTGGCTCAAAGGTATTAAATACATGGATTAAAAGTCTACTTTCAGGTTCTATTAAACATAAAGCGTCTCTATTTAAGTCTATACCATTAGCGTTATTTCTAGTATATAAATATGCTCCATCCGGATTTAATTGAAAAATAATATAAAAAGTAAGAGATTTGATCAAATCTCTACCTTTTATATTTATCATTAAAAAATCATAAAAATCAAATAGAGCTTTAGTTGTAGTTGTTTCGTTTCCATGCATCTGAGACCACATCAAAACCTTTTTATCCCCAGACCCAATTTTTAAAGAGTAAATAGGATTATTCAAGACAGATTTGCCAATAATATCAAGATTTGAAGTGATATTATTCTTCACAAAAAGTTCATCTAAAAGTTTAGGAGGGAAATATCTTATCTTATCTAGCTTGTCCATCTTACAAAAGTAATAATGCTTTTGTTTACATAGTTAAACAAAAGTTGTAGAAATTGTTATTTATTTTTTAACCGTAAGTAGAAATGTTTACAATTGTAAACTACATAATATATAAATAATTAAAATAATAGTAATCAGGTGTTTATGTGTTTAACTTAAAGTGACTCTTCGCTAATTTTGGATTAAATTATTGATTATTTAGAAAATTTGATTATATTGTAAAAGTGTAATCGTTAAAATTAGTTATAATGTTAAACTACAATGATATCTTAAGCAGGATTCAAGAAGTTATGAAAAACAATGAACTAACTTCTTCCTTATTTGCCGAAAGACTAGGGGTACAAAGATCTGGAATTTCTCATATTTTATCAGGCAGAAATAAACCTAGTTTAGAATTTTTATCGAAAATTCATTTTTCATTTGAATCCGTTTCAATTCAATGGCTTTTATTTGGTGAAAAAAAAACCGTTATTTCTAAAAATAAATTAAATACCTTTACAGAAACTCCAGGGTTAAAAAAAACATCAGTCGATAAAATATCTCAAAACGAAAACAATCAATTATTAACACCAAATAAAATAATCATTTTTTATAATGATAAAAGTTTTATTGAATACAATCCAAAGTCTTAGTGCTTTTATAAATAAATAATATATCAAATACTTTTTAATTGTTTTAATCATTTTACCCTCCTCATGTTTTTACGCTGAGAGAGAATGTGATAAATTCCATTTTGGTGATTTTCAATTTACCTATAACCTTAATGGAGAAAAACTAATGTCTAGATTTCAGAGAAAAGATGGTTTTGAAATAGAAAATTTTAATGGAAAAATTGATTCATCTAAAATAAAATGGATAAGTAATTGTGAGTTCATTTTAACCAAATTAAACCCTTTAACTAATCAAGAAAAAAGACCAATTAAGGTTAAAATAATATCAACAACAGAAGACTCCTACACCTTTGAATATAGTTTAGTCGGATACAGTAAAGAGACTAAAAGAGGAGTCGTTGAAAAACTATAAATTAAAATTCTATTTTTATTTGAGACTCATCGCTGTCGATTTGCTCAACAGAATCTACTTCTAATTCTTCTAATTTCTTTTTTTTTTCTTCTTCATATAAAAGCTCTTCTGTAATAATTACTTTCTTTATCTTATGAAGGCAAAGCTGGTTTCCTATTGCCTTATAACCTTTTATTGATATAAACTCTTCAGCATTAATTAGTAAATCAGGCAAAGTCTTACTTTTTAAATTAGAAAATTTAATTTTCATAACAGGCCTTGCTATTGTTGTTACAAAGGTTAAAATACATTTTTCTGGAATGACGCTATCTATTTTATTCTCGTTCTCTATTAAAAAACGCTTTAAAAAATAATATTTTTTAACTGAATCAAAATAAATCGCTGTTATAGGTTTTTTTATTTTCCATTTTTCAATAATCAATGGGTTTGACTCAAAATGAACCGATAATTCTGGCATAATTATTTCAGAAACTCCAACATCACTGATGACTAATACTTTTTCTCCACCTTTAAATTCTCCTATTAAATCTCCCCTATTTTCAGTATTCAACTTTAACATTGTCGAATCAAACCAAATTTTTCTAGGATTAAGAGTGGAAACGCCTTTTTCTTTTAACTCAACCCTTAACACGTTCTGCTTAGTCACTATATTTCCCTTAGAACTTCTTCCTTTTATGTTTAAGTCTGCAAAATCTATATCCCATTTTAGTTTTTTAACATTTCTTGAATTTCTCAGTATAACTGTTAAAATTTCTGCTTCTCCATTATTATTAGCACTAAAATAAAGAATTTCTGACCCAAGAGCTCCTGAAGTTAAATCATATAATTTATCTCTTGTCACACTAGTTACAGAAAATCTTTTCATGTAAATGATTTTTGTTTTACCATCTCTATAAACTAGATTATATATTGTACGGTCATCTTTTTTCTTAAAAACATCAACATGTATTATATCTTTATCAATAAAAGTTTTACTTTCAACCTTAAAGACTTGCATCTTGCCTGCTTTCGTAAATGATATAATATCATCAATATCTGAGCAATCACAAATATATTGATCTTTTTTCATTGAAGTCCCTACAAACCCTTCAGCTCTATTAACGTATAACTTTAAATCACGAACGACAACCTTCTTAGCATCTACATCATCAAAAATTCTTATTTCAGATAACCTATTTAACTCTTTACCATATTCATTTTTTAATAATAAAAAGTAATTTATAGAAAAGTTAATAAGATTATTTAAATTATTTAAAACAGTTTTTATTTCAATCTCTAAATCATCAATTTTATTTTGTGCTTTATCAATGTCAAATTTTGAAATTCTTTTTATTCTAATCTCTGTCAGCCTAACAACATCTTCCTCTGTTATCAAACGCTTAAGTATTGACAAATGAGGTTTTAACCCATCCTCTATTGATTTAATAACACCCTTCCAAGTGTCCTCATTTTCAATCAATCTATATATTCTTTTATCGATAAAAATTCTCTCAAGTGACGCAAAATGCCATTGCTCTTTAAATTCATCTAACTTAACTTCTAATTCTTTTTTTAACAGATCAACTGTAGAGTCGGTAGATATCCTGAGCATATCAGAGACACCAATAAAATGAGGTTTTTGATTAATAATCACACACCCTAGAGGAGAAATAGATGTCTCGCAGTCAGTAAATGCATATAAAGCATCAATGGTTTTATCTAATGAAATTCCTGATGGTAAATGAACTAAAATTTCAACTTCTGATGAGGTATTGTCTTCAATTTTTTTAATTTTAATTTTACCCCTATCATTCGCCTTTACAATAGATTCAATAAGTGAAGAAGTATTAGCTCCATAAGGAATTTCAGAAATAACTAATGAGTTTTTGTCAAATTTACTTATTCTAGCCCTAACCCTTACTTTACCTCCCCTAATGCCATCGTTATAATTTTGAATATCTATAATTCCTGCTGTTTGAAAATCTGGATAAATGGTGAATTTCTTTCCTTTCAAGTAGGAAATACTAGCACTTATAAGTTCATTAAAATTATGCGGTAAAATTTTAGTAGACAAGCCAACTGCAATTCCCTCAGCTCCTTGAGCTAGTAGTAATGGAAATTTTAGAGGTAAACTAACAGGTTCTTTTCTTCTTCCATCATAAGAAAACTTCCATTCAGTCACTTTTGGACTAAAAACAACTTCTAATGCAAATTTCGTAAGACGAGCTTCAATATATCTTGAAGCTGCTGCCCTATCACCAGTGAAGATATTACCCCAATTTCCTTGCATATCAATAAGAAGATCCTTTTGACCGATTTGCACCATAGCATCAGCTATGCTAGAGTCACCATGTGGATGATACTGCATAGTATGACCAACTATATTAGCAACTTTATTATACCTACCGTCATCTAAATCTTTCATAGAATGAAGAATCCTTCTTTGAACTGGTTTAAGTCCGTCAGATATAGCAGGTATTGCTCTTTCTAGAATTACGTATGAAGCGTAATCAAGAAACCAATCTTTATACATTCCTGTAACCTTAACTAACGATTCTCCTTTAACTTTATCAGAATCATTAATATTTTCAGAAAATTGATTGTCCATATTATTTATCGATTTCAGCTAAATCTATTTCAACTTTTAAATTCTCAATTATAAATTCTTGCCTATCCTGCGTGTTTTTACCCATATAGAATCCAAGCAATTTATCAATAGTAGTTGATTTATCAATCATAACAGGGTCAAGCCTAATATTGTCTCCAATAAAAAATTTAAATTCATCTGGAGATATTTCTCCTAAACCTTTAAATCTAGTTATTTCAGACTTACCCTTTAAAGCCTTTACAGCCTTTACTCTTTCAACTTCACTATAACAATAAATTGTTTCTTTTTTATCTCTAACTCTAAAAAGAGGTGTCTGAAGAATATAGACATGACCTTCTTTTATTAATTCTGGAAAAAATTGAAGAAAAAAGGTTATTAAAAGTAGCCTGATATGCATTCCGTCAACATCTGCATCCGTAGCAATAACAACGTTGTTGTACCTTAAGTCTTCCAATGAATCTTCAATATTTAAGGCAGATTGCAACAAATTAAATTCTTCATTTTCATAAACAATTTTTTTAGTCATACCAAAGGTATTTAAAGGCTTACCTCTTAAACTAAAAACAGCTTGAGTGTTAACATTTCTAGACTTTGTTATTGATCCACTAGCAGAATCCCCCTCAGTAATAAAAAGAGTTGAATCTAATCGGTTGTCTTTATTTAAATCTCCAAGATGAACTCTGCAATCTCTAAGCTTTTTGTTATGTAAACTAGACTTCTTAGATCTTTCTCTAGCTAATTTCCTTATTCCAGACAATTCTTTTCTTTCTCTTTCCGCTTGTAAGATTTTTTTTTGAATTTGATCTGCAGCACTTGAATTTTTATGCAAAAAATTATCTAACTGATTGCCAAGAAAATCTATAATATAGGAACGCACTGATGGCATCTCAGCACCCATATCTGTTGAGCCAAGTTTTGTTTTAGTTTGTGATTCAAATATAGGCTCCATTACCTTTATACTTATTGCAGAAATTATAGATTTTCTTACATCAGAAGCATCATATGATTTACCAAAAAACTCTCTAATAGTTTTAACTAAAGCCTCTCTAAAAGCCGCTAGATGAGTGCCTCCTTGTGTAGTATTTTGTCCATTTACAAATGAATGATACTCTTCACTATATTGAGTTTTACTATGAGTTATAGCGACTTCAATGTCTTTGCCTTTTAAATGTATAATTGGATATAAAAGATCATTGAGACTAAGTCTATCCTCTAATAAGTCCTTAAGTCCATTTTCGGAAAAATATCTCTCCCCATTAAAATCAATACTTAAACCTGGATTAAGGTAAACATAGTTCTTAATCATCTTAACAACATATTCACTTCTGTAAATATATTTCTTAAAAATAGATTCATCAGGAACAAAAAGAACCTTAGTCCCTCTTCTTGCAGATGATGAGACTATTTCAGAATCTTCGTTTAGTTCTCCACAATTAAAAGTAGCCGCTTTAATTTGACCATCTCTAATTGATTGAACTACAAATAATGATGATAATGCATTAACAGCCTTAGTTCCAACCCCGTTTAAACCAACAGATTTCTTAAACGCCCTAGAGTCGTATTTACCTCCTGTATTCATTTTTGAAACAACATCAATAACTTTACCTAAAGGAATTCCTCTTCCATGATCTCTTACTGAAACCTGATTTTCTTTAATTTGAATCTCTATCGTCTTTCCGGCGCCCATAACAAACTCATCAACACAGTTGTCTAAGACCTCTTTTAATAACATATATATTCCATCATCTGAAGAAGATCCATCGCCTAGCTTACCAATATACATCCCTGGACGCATACGGATATGTTCCTTCCAATCAAGTGAACGAATATTGTCCTCTGTGTAATTAACATTTTGAGACATAATGAAATATAAAATGCTAATATATAAGTTCCTTTATTAATCATAAAAGCAATTGAATCAAAGAAATTAACAAAACAGGTTGAAAACTATTTTTTTTGAATTTTTAAATTCTAAAAAAGAATAGTTTATGGATGTAAGTACTCAAAAACTCTATCTCTAATACGGTTTTCAATGTTATCTATATCTGCCTTTATAAATTTTTTTCCTAAAATTTGTTCATAAAGCTCTATGTATCTATGAGAAACCTGATCAATATATGAGTTTGACATTAAAGGAAGAGTCTGTCCTTTCAAACCTTGAAAATTGTTTTGAATTAACCATTGGCGAACAAATTCTTTAGAAAGTTGTTTTTGAGGCTCCTCTTTAAGTTGTCTTTGTTCATAACCATTTTTATAAAAATATCTAGACGAATCAGGAGTGTGAATTTCATCTATTAAAACAATATCTCCATTTGTAGTTTTACCAAATTCGTACTTTGTATCAACAAGTAAAAGATTTTTACTTTTAGCTATGGCAGATCCTCTCTCAAACAATTGCCTTGTATATCTTTCTAACTTATCGTAATCATTTTGAGAAATAATTCCTCTAGAAATGATTTCTTCTCTAGATATATCCTCATCATGAGCTTGATCAGCTTTTGTAGCAGGAGTTATAATTGGATGCGGAAAAGGATCATCCTCAATCATTCCATCAGGCATGTTAACTCCACATATTTCTCTTTTTCCATTTTTGTATTCTCTAGCGGCATGACCTGAAAGATAGCCTCTGATAACCATTTCAATTTTAAAAGGATCACACCTTAACCCAATAGAAACATTAGGGTCAGGAGTAGATTTAAGCCAGTTAGGAATAATGTCACTCGTCTCGTCTAACATGTAATTAGCAATTTGATTTAACACTTGACCTTTGTAAGGGACCCCTTTAGGCATAACTACATCAAAAGCCGAAATACGATCTGTAGCAATCATTACCACTAAGTCGTTTTTTAAGAAATAAACTTCACGAACTTTTCCTGTATATTTAGATATTTGACCGGGTAATTTTAAATCTGTAGACATTAATGCTTTCATTACTAGTTTTGATGTTCAACACTTCTATAAGCCTCAATTACTTTTTTTACTAAATAATGACGAATCACGTCCTTATCGTCTAGATACAGAATGCCTATACCTATAGTCTCTTTTAAAATTAAAATCGCTTCTTTGAGTCCAGACATAACCCTTCTAGGAAGATCAATTTGACCAGGATCTCCAGTAATGATGAATTTTGCGTTTTTCCCCATTCTAGTTAAAAACATTTTCATTTGTGCATGAGTTGTATTTTGGGCTTCATCAAGTATAACGAAAGCATCATCTAATGTCCTTCCTCTCATAAAAGCTAATGGAGCAATTTGAATTATTCCTGTATCCAAATAACTGTTTAGTCTTTCGCTAGGGATCATTTCCCTAAGACCATCATACAAAGGCTGCATATATGGATCTAATTTTTCCTTCATATCTCCTGGAAGAAAGCCTAAGTTTTCGCCTGCCTCAACTGCAGGTCTAGTTAGAATTATCCTTTTGACTTGTTTCTCTTTCAAAGCCTTAACAGCTAAAGCAATACTTGTAAATGTTTTTCCTGTTCCTGCCGGACCAATTATAAAAACCAAATCATTGTCTTTAGTTAACTCAATAATTTTAAGTTGATTTAAAGTCTTCGCCTTAATTACTTTACCGTTTATACCATTAAGTATAAATGAACTTTTAATTTCAAAATCTTTATCCTTAATGTTTTTTTTTACAATTATAATTCTTTCTATAGAGCTTTGATCAAGGAAATTATGTTCAATAAAATAATTCAGTAATCTGTGAACACTTTTATTAAAATCCTCTAAAAGAGCTTTCTCTCCATAGGCTTTTAATTTTGTCCCTCTAGCAACGATTTTTAATTTCGGAAAACAAGACTTAAGCTTTTCAATATTTACATCTTGGTCTCCAAAGAAATCTCTTGTATTCACATCAGTAAGTTCAATTTCTATCTCATTCAAAAGCAAAGATGTTTTAATATTGAATTAAAATAATGATTTGTAACTTTAGATCAAATTTACATTTTTACCTGAATATAATATTAAATTTATAATAACTTTATGTCAATTGTAACTCTTACTTCAGACTTCGGATATAAAGATTATTTTCTTGCCGCAACAAAAGCTGCTTTAATAAGTGAAATTAGCTCTGTAAAAATTATTGATATTTCTCATCAAATAAGCCCTTTTAATCTTACTGAAGCTGCATATATAGTTAAGAACGTGTTTAAGTTTTTTCCAAAAGGATCCATTCACATAATTGGAATCGAGGCAGAGCTTACACCTGAAAACTCTCACCTTGTAATGGTCTTAGAGGGTCATTACTTTATTGGCGCAAACAATGGTATTTTATCAATGATTAGCGGTGGATTAATTCCTGAAAACATAGTTGAAATTAATATCCATAATTCTATAATTACTTCTTTTCCAGTTTTAAATATTTTCGTTAAGGTTGCCGGTCATATTTCAAGAAATGGATCATTAGATGTTATTGGGAAAAAAATAAATAAGATTAAAGAAATTAAAGATCTTAATCCGGTTATTAATTCTCTAGAAAATCAAATTTTAGGCAGTGTCATTTATATAGATAATTACGGAAATGTAATAACCAACATTACAAGAAAGATGTTTTTAGAAATCCAAAAAAAAAGAGGTTTTACCATTTTTGCTAGAAATATAAAAATAACTACCGTTCACGATTCATATAGCGGCGCAATAGATTTTACTAAAAAAAAAGAAAACAGACAAGAGGACGGAAA
>Ga0114997_10000482_pt1 | contig 32545 bp, 34 predicted proteins | sample ArcticOcean_MG_C_2_FD_87045 | JGI IMG/M metagenome (GOLD analysis project Ga0114997, IMG submission 87045) | Marine microbial communities from western Arctic Ocean - ArcticOcean_MG_CB4_136 | ecosystem: Environmental > Aquatic > Marine > Oceanic | place: Arctic Ocean: Canada Basin | collected... | reverse complement strand
TGTTGGGAAAGTTCTTGACGCTGGAGCATCAGACCCTAATGGACCAATCTATTTTGAAATTACAGAGATAACACCTTCAGGATCTTCTCCATGGGGAACCCAAGACTTTCCTGAAATACAAACGGGATGTCCACCTGTAAATAACGCTAATTCTACCACAAGTTGTACTATTGCTTGGAATACTCCATGTGCTGATACAGAATTAAATACTGGAGGGGAAAATTCTTGGACAACTTTCTTAGGTTTAAGACAAACAGGATGGGATAGTGTTGGATGTCAACATTTACAAAATGTTGTTAATTGGAATACTAATCAATTGAATAGTGGGGTTAACGCATCTGGAGTACCATTAAATAATGTACAAATATCGAGAAAAACGGAACAAATATCTTGGGCACAATGTCAGGCAAATGAGTGTGGGTGTCCATCACTTAACGTACCACCATTAACAGGAGGGCCAACACCACCACCACCATCAACAGGAGGGCCAACACCACCACCACCATCAGCTCCACCAAATCCTCTGGCAGGAACCGGAGGGATTAAACCAGAAAAAAAGAAAGGTGAGATTAATAAAAAAGATAAGAAGAAATTAAATGAAGAATTCACAAAAATGAGGACCTTGTGGAGATATAATAAATAAAAAAATGGGAAGACACAAACTAGATAAATTCAAACACATGAGAGAAGCTAATAAGCTTTTCGAAAATAGACGCCAATATCAAAATAAAACGATTTTAACGGAACAACAACTGGGAGACGCCACAGGTGATGGATATGTTGATCAACAAGATGTAGATCATATAACTAATAATTGGTTACAACCTGGCGATGTTTATGACAGTAATGATGGTATTATAAATTTAGATGATTTAGCTTTAACGACGGGTAATTGGAATCAGGGTTCTCCACCAGAGTCACTACCAACAGGGCCTTGTTGGTTATCAAGTGTTGTTGCTGCTGGCGGAACTCCAGGATATAACCCCGGAGGTAGTTATGGCGACTCCTATTGTTTCCACTGGTTTAATGTAGGTGCTGGACCAGGTATAGGGAACTTTCCATTAGTTCCAAACCCATGGGAATGGAACCCAAATAACCCTTACACCAACTTCAACCAACCACCATTTTCTACTCCTGGTCAACCAACTGGAACAGGAGCTTCAAATTTTATAGATTGTGGTTGTGATTTAAGTGGTAATACAGCACCAAATTGGTTTACTGGAACAACAACTGGTTCAACAACTGGAACGACAACTGGTTCAACAGCAAATACTTGCTATGCTGTCTCATCAATAGAAAAGTGTGATGGTTCTTATTTTGGAAATTATGCATTTGGATGTGCTAAACTAGATGGACAATATATAACACCAAGCAATGTAGGTAGTATTGGAAAATTACAATTAGGAGCAACAGGATGGTCTGACCCAGGAATTATTACAGGAGTAAACCAAATAACACCTGGCCAGTGGGAATTTCATTTCACTTCTGCTACATGTCCAACAACTGGAACAACAACAGGAAGTACAACAACATGTTATGGATGTAATAGTAGTACCAATTCTAATGGTATTGGGGGAGGAGTATTCTCAGAAACATTCCCATCTCCACTTCCAGGCTGTCAACAAATTAATATACCAGGTGTTGGGAATTTAGGTTGTCATTGTGGGCAAAATAATCCTTTCCCAAATAACCCTAGTGCTACTGTTGATTATTTTGAAAATCAAACAGAAATAAACACACTGTGTGATGGAACTGGTTCAGGAACAACATCAGGAAGTACTGGAGGAACATCACTTAAGTGTTATGGTTGTATGAGTGGCGTTATTGTAGACTCATGGATGTATCCAAATGCTTCTCAATTTGTAACGTCTGACTCTTCAGGTATTTGTTCAGTGTATGCCAACAATCCTGGTCAAAACCCGTGGGCAGGAGAACCTAATGTATGGTATACCGACGTTAATAGTGTAACACCTGGTGGGGCTTCAGGGGATCCTTGTGGTGGAGCTAATACAGGGAATACATGTGATATTTCTTACAACACTCCTTGTGCCTCACAACATTTGACAACTGGGCAACAAAATTCATGGGATCCTTGGTTAGGTTTAAGACAAACTGGATGGGATAGTGTTGGATGCCAACATTTACAAAATGTTGTTAACTGGACAACTAATCAGTTAAATTCAGGAGTTACAGGTAACGGTACGCCATTAAACCCAACACAAATTGCGAGAAAAACCGAAAAAAGAGAATGGGCACAATGTCAAGCTGCCGAATGTGGGTGTGCAACACTTAATGTACCAGCATTAACAGGAGGGCCAACACCACCGCCACCATCAGCTCCACCACAAAGTGGAGGAGGAGGAGGAGGACCAGACAGTATGGCGATGAAAAAACCAAAAATTGATAAGAAAGAGAAAGAGAAAGAGAAAGAGAAAAAAGAGGTGATGAAGGAGGAATTCACAAGAATGAAAACCTTGTGGAAATACAGAATCTAAAGAATAAAAAAACCCCGGTCGGGGTTTTTTTGTTTAATAATATTTCGTAATATTAAGTATTAATAACACTTGAAGAAAAAGAATATGAGAAATGAAATTAGGAAAAGAATTGTCCTTAAAGACAGAAAAACCATTCAAAATAAATATTGGAACTGTAAATAATAAACACCCTAGAACTTTATATATGGTACTGTCCAGTTGGGTGGAGCCTTTATATGAATCAGAAAATTACCAACCAAAACTAAATAAAATTACAAAAGATATCAAAAGATTTCTAAATGATACAATACCAGCAGAGAGTTTTAACAATAAAAGAATGATTGTAGACTTCGATTTAAGGTCTTCAGGTATTACCAAAGATAAAAAATCTTTTATGTCTTGTGAAATAACACTTTTTCAAAAAGAATTGAGAAAAATAAACTCCCCTTCAGTGATTATGGAACTCCAATGGTTATCTACTAAACTTATTAATGAAGTATTTGAAGTTGATGATGGGTTCCATTATAATCTGAAGAAGTAAGTAAAACCACACTTATATATTAAAAACCCATTAATCAAGGGGTTTTATTTTTCTCCCGATATATTTATTATAAAATTATATTTATTAATATGGAACTTAAATTATTAAAAGAAGGGGAAGTTGGATACGGACTACTTGTCGAAAAGGATTCTGGCTATATATCACCACAAAGCAAAGAGAATAGAAACATAATAAAAGAAATGAATGAAATGGGTACCAATTATGGACCTATTCAAATGGTCGCGGTATTACAAAAATGCGGCGTTGAGAACAGAAATGGAAGAGTTTATCCAGAAAACATTCTTAGACAAGAAGTAGAAAAACATCAAGAGGTTATTAAAAACGGAAGAGCTATTTCAGAACTTAATCACCCAGATTCATCAATTATAGATCTAGAAAGAACATCTCATAAGTTAGACGAAACTTGGTGGGATGGTAACACTTTAATGGGAAAATTAACTTTAATAACTTCTCCGGCTTATGAATCTAACGGTACTGCAACTACACCAGGAGATTTAGCGGCTAATTTACTAAGACACGGAGTACAATTAGGTATCTCATCAAGAGGGGTGGGATCCTTATCAAATGTAGGAGGACAGAATATGGTACAAGATGATTTTGAATTAATTTGTTTTGACTTGGTTTCGTCTCCGTCAACTCCAGGAGCATACCTATTCAATCAAGTGGAAGAAGCAAAACCTTACGTGGAATCAAAAAAACCACAAAAAATAATGGAGTCGACGTTGGATGAAACAATTAGAAGTTTCTTAAAAGACTAAATCATGAATAATATGATTATAAAAGAAGATTGTGGATGTAAAGGTGGAAATAAAGAAACATCTCAACAAGATCCCATCGTATCTAATTGGGTTGACAACAATTTATCAAAAATTAATCAAATGGTGGGTGATATGAACGAATGCCCTCCAGGACAACACTGGTGTGATAAATCTCATGAGTGTCATGATGATCATTCATCTTTAAGTGAAGAGTTTGATTACGAATCAGTTTTAGAAGATAGTTCGTCCCGTCTACCTGAACATTTCTATGAGGATGATTATACCTTAGATAAGGGAGATTTAGATGTGATTTTTGACGAAACCCAAAGAGGAAGAAGAGTTAGATATTTTGTGGATGTTTATTATGACACAATGTTACCGAGCTCTGGTGACGCAGAAAAAGATAAAATTTTAGCAGAGAAAATAGCTAGAGCAGATCTTCGTAGTCTTAAGAATCGAGAGTATATTATAGGTCCAGTAGAATTAAGAGGATATTATAATTAAAAATAACTGACAAAAATTTATGTGGTTATGGCTTTTTTATGTTATTAGCCATATTTATTAGAAAGCTCCCTACGGAGCTCTTTGCGCTTTTGCGTATTATTAATAACAGAGATTAAAAACAAATAATCAAATGGCAGAAAAATCTTTAGTTGAACAAGCTCTTCTAGAAGCGAAAGCTATCACAGAATCCGTTAAGGAGAGTGCAAAAGAAATACTTCCTTCACTATTGAAGAAAGAAATTAACGAATTAATAAAAGAATCCATCGACGACGTTGATGAGATTGAATTAGATTCTGAGGAAATTGATGTTACCGACGATATGGACATGGACATGATGGGTATGGATATGGATATGGGAGCTGTAGAATTAGACCTTACTTCTTCATCAGACGATGAAGTTATGAAGGTATTCAAAAAAATGGGACCAGAAGACGAAATCGAAGTTGTAAAGACTGGTGATGGAGTAACCCTTACAGATGGTAACGAAGAGTATGAAATAAAAAATGTTTCAGAAGGTAAAAAAAGTGAACCAATTTATGAAATTGAATTGGACGATGACATGATGGACGACGACGATATGATGGACTATGACGACGACGATAACCAAATGAATGAAATGGACGACGAACCAGTCTACGAAATTGAACTTGATGGAGAAGGTGAAGAAGAATTAGAAGAAGCATCTATGGCGAGAACTTTCGCTCATGGATCAAGAGCTTCATCTGGTACTAGAAAAGGAACCCCTAAATCAAGTGTTATTCCAAATAAGAATCTCGCTAAACAAAACGGGATTAAGGAATCAAGAAAACCAAGAACCGCTCAACCATCATCAAGAGTAATTAAGGAAAATAAAATGTTAAAAGGAACACTTAGTAAGTATGGTGACCAAGTTAAAGTTCTCAAAGGTAAAAATGAAGAGTACAAAAGAGCTCTTTCATTATTTAGAGAGAAATTAAATGAAGTGGCTGTGTTTAATTCTAATTTAGCTTATACAACAAAATTATTTACTGACCACTCTACAACAAAGAAAGAAAAGTTAAACATCCTTTCTAGATTTGACGAGGTAATAACCTTAAAGGAATCTAAATCATTATATAAAAAAATTAATGGTGAAGTATCCCGTAAAGGAACACTACCTATACAAGAGGTGATTTCCAAAAAGGGAGGAACCAAAGTCATAACAGAAAGTAGTAATAGTGTTAAAAATAACACAATACGTGAAAATAAAGTTTACCAAGATCCTCAAATGAAAAGAATGATGGATCTTATGGGTAAATTATAAAATAATTAAAAAATTAAAAAATAATTAAAAAATGGGACAATTATTAAACTCAGGACAAGTTGGAAACATTGGGTCAAACTCAATGAAACTTATCCGTGAAGATGTAATCAATAAATGGGACAAACTAGGTTTCCTAGATGGTCTTAATGGTTACTCTAAAGACAACGTTGCTCAATTATTTGAGAACCAAGCTTCTTATCTAATTAACGAGCAAACAACATCAACTGATTCAGGTTCATTCGAAACAGTTGTATTTCCAATCGTAAGGAGAGTATTCTCTAAACTTTTGGCTAATGATATCGTTTCAGTACAAGCACTTAACTTACCAATTGGTAAATTATTCTACTTTGTACCGGAAATATCTACTAACAGACCAGGATTTGATTCAACTACTGGTGGATTCGATACTTCAACTCCTTCAACAGTTGATTTATATGACCAATTCTATGAAGATAGAGAGCCGGGTGGAGGTTTATTCGATTCGTCGAGAGGAGCTCCAACTGTACATACTATAGCAGGTACACCAGGTCTTTATAATGCTGACGGAGTATTCTCTGCAGCGACTCAAGCAATGGACACATCTTTAATTAGATATGTAGTTGTAAAAATTGATTCAGCTGCATTAGTTTCTACAGGTACAATGGTAGGTGCTGATGGACAATTAGCAGACACTGAAGCTTTCTTAGCTTCTTTGAATTTATATATTACTGGAAGTACTGTTCAAACAACTGTTCCAGCTGCTGTTGGTAACGAGTACTCAATTAAATGTAATACTTCTGCTGACACAATTTTAAGAGCAACTGGTAGACAAAACAATCCAGTATATGGAGCATTCGCTAATAGTGGAGGTAACGTTCTTACTGGTGGTACAAAACTAGGTTATAGAGCAATTACTCAAGTATATGGTCAATCACTAGTTGATTCAGCTGGTGACTTATATGTAGAGATAGATTTTGGATGTCCAGCATGTTTAACATGTACTACTGTAACAGGTAAAGGATACGAAAATCCTTCAAGAATTGCTGGTAATTCAGTTTCTATGTTAGGTGTTAATGGTGTTGCTGGTAACGGTGGTGTACAAGGTTTAGCTGTTGAATTCAAAAACTACGCAACTTTAGAATTAGCTGATGACATGAGTGAAGTAACTTTCAGATTGGACTCTGTAACTGTAGCGGTAACAGAAAGAAAATTAAGAGCTACTTGGTCTCCGGAACTTGCACAAGATGTGTCTGCATTCCATAACATTGATGCTGAAGCTGAATTAACAGCTTTATTATCAGAACAAGTTGCTGCTGAGATTGATAGAGAAATCTTGAAAGACCTTAGAAATGGTGCGGCTTGGAAATTGAGATGGGACTACAACGGTTGGAGAAGATCTAACAGTGGTGGTGGTTACAACGCTTATACTCAAAAAGACTGGAATCAAACATTGGTTACTACAATTAACCAATTATCTGCACAGATTCATAAATCAACATTAAGAGGAGGAGCTAACTGGGTAGTATGTTCAGCTGAAGCTTCTGCAATCTTTGATGATTTAGAATACTTCCATGTTTCTAATGCATCTCCAGAACAAGATTCTTATAACATGGGTATTGAGAAAATTGGTTCTTTATCAGGTAGATATACTGTATACAGAGACCCTTACTTCCCAGCAGGACAAGTGTTAATTGGACACAAAGGAAAATCATTACTAGATACTGGTTATGTTTACGCTCCTTATGTACCGTTACAACTTACTCCTACTATGTATAACCCGTTCAATTTTGCTCCTATCAAAGGAATCATGACTAGATACGCTAAGAAAATGGTCAACAACAGATTCTATGGTAAAGTAGTAATTGATGGAATACAAACGTTCTCAATTAATGAATTGAAGTAGTCTTAACGATACTTTATAATATTAAAAACCCCTCTTCGGAGGGGTTTTTTTTGTTTAGATATAAATGAAAATAGTTTAAGTAATTATTCTTTTCTTCAAGTTGTCGGGAAGTCCTTGGTTTTTTACGATAAAACGTAATTCCTGATCATACGTCATTACCCTTTCATTTGAGGTTAGTCGTATATCCACATAATAGGTATTTGGAATTAACCATGAGGTATCAATTACAAAATAATTACGGGTAGGGGTTCTATTTACGTCAGCATAGTCTATTACTGTGTATTCACTAGTTCCGTCTTTAATATATAATCTGTACTTAAGAGAATCGATTACCTGAGTTTGATTTACAGTATATGGAACACGAGCACTAACCATCACTTTTCTATAATCACCTCTTTTAATTAGTTCATCACTTTTTATACCAGAAACTGAAAGTCCATAGGAACGAGGTAAGTCCGTATCTGTTCCTATATTATAATACTCATTTTGTTCTCGAATAGTAATATAATTGGTTACGCCGTCCAAACTTTGTGTAACACCATCTGTTGTTATTGTCATCCCTGACCAAACATCACTATATTGAACTAATGGACAAGCACAAGTAGTTGGAACTGTAAGGTCAATACAATACACTCCCTTAGTAACATGTTGTACACTTGTAAATGGTGTGTATTGAGAAGCATTTTGGTGATCTGTATTAACTGACAGGAAATTTTGATATACATCTCCATCGGCATCATATACAACAGCTCCTGGTAAGTTATCTAAATTAGTAGGTTCACTACCAACATTAACATATAAACAGATTCGGTTTTGCTTACCCATGTAGAACTTTTCTCTATCATCTATTACAGTATCATAATAAGTAGTTTCAATATAAGGTTCAAAGAAAGTATTGGTATTCTCATTAAAGAATCCAACATATCTTTTTTCATCGGTTAGAATTACTTCATAATAAGGATTAAAAGCTAATCCCATTCCATAGTTTTTAACTCCTGTGACGAAAGCTTGTTGAGTCGCAGAGTCAGCACACCCAGGAGTGTTATAACATCCCTGTACAGAATCGGCAACTAAACCTCCACTAGGGGTGGTTGATCCATTAAGGGCTGTTGTAGTACCTGTTAACATATCATTTATAGCCTCTGTAATGTCCATATCTATATCTTCATTACCTCTACTAAAATGTTGGGTAGCTACCATTGTTGTGGCAGTAGTATTAGTCATTGCTGTATAAGGAAATAAAGCATATCTAGAATAATCCGAAGCTACTGTCGCACTACTTCCAGTATAGATACCGCAGGTTGAAAGTGGGGTATTATATGTTCCTCCCGTCCATGGTAGATTAGTTTTCCCCATACACCAGTTACTTACACCAGTAGAATTAAATTTTGTACCAGCGTCCCACGATTGACCTAACTTAAAAGCTAACAAATCAAATGAGTTAGCCCTTGTTGCTGAGTTAAATAGAGTGTCTTTTCCCAATAATGCGTCATTATTAAAAATGGTATTAGTCATTTTTAATTTATGTACTGCTTTATTTTGTAGACCACTAGTGGCGCTAAAACCACTTAAGGTAATTCTTTTTTCCTTTATTCTAGAGATTATACCAGAAAGATCGAAATGAAATAGATACCTACTAAAGTTTGTCTGAGATACTGTAGTACCGGTCCCAGCACCATAAAATAGCTCAACAACAGGATTTAACGCCCCATTACTTAATGCTTGCGTAGATCCTGTTGAGAATCCTTTGACTATAGTATTACTTTCAGTAAAATACGTTTTGTATATCCCCATAATTTCCTTTTATTATAAATACTTAATTAATTCTAATATTTTCATTTTTTAGTTGGTCCAGATTGAATGCCAGTAATTCATCTATTTTTCCAACCCTACCTATTGGTGGTTCTTCTGCTCCTACATGTTCATGACCTCTACAATAAGCTTGAAGTAATGTTAGGAAATACACTAGTTTATTCCCGTAAATTAAAGGCTCACTCCTGGAGGTAAGAAAATTGTCGATTGTAGAGTCAGGGATATTTTTTTCTAAACCATCATTAACTCCATTACTTTCTAAAGTAGTGTAACTAAGTCCTCTACCACCCATTCCAACGGCATTCGTAGAACTTATCTTTTGTGGTGGATAGGTAATTAAATGGATTTTATCAGAATATATATTCGTAGTACTATTTTCTTGGTTAACCATCTTTAGTTGGATTCTAGGAGGGTTTTTTTTGTTGAGTACTAAGTTGAGAGGGTCGATACCAATATTTCTACCTGGTATTGTCTGCCCCGCTCTTAAATTAATCTCTTGTTTCGTAAATATTATATCCGCATTTTGTCTTCCTTGGACGCTGACATATTCTGGATTTGGATAAATTAGAGGTTCCACTAAATAAGGATTATAGGATACGTCTCCGTTACCAGTGTCAGATGAAGTTATCATCGACTCTTTTTTATCCTGTTTTGCCAGATATTGAGGTTGGCCAATTAGAGGACCAATATAAATTCTATTAGTATTTTGTGCATGTCCTATCTCAGTACCATTTACTGTCCACATAAGGATTCTAACTCCTTCACCTACCTTAGGTACAACATTAAAAAACTTAGGTATTAGGGGGTATGACCATGGGAGAGCGGCTATCGCCTCTGCAGGAGTCAGGTTAGATACTATATCATCATCCAAATTCTGTATCTGTGCTTTGATTCTACCCGCCCCATCAGGGTCAGTAGTGGAAACCACTTTTGCAAAATAGTAAATATGTGCACGTCCCATATCACCTAGTAATCCTCTTTTATTCCAGGCCATTTTTAATTTATTTTATGTCTTTTCTTAAGCTCTTTTATTATTTCTTTATATTGACTTTCGATAATATCTAAGTTTTTTAGTTTATCCATTATCTCATTCTTTACAGATAAGTGTTCCTCTTTCAACTTATCCATTAACCCATTTAGTTCTTTATTGCTTTTTTTATTCATATCTCTATTAACATACTGCTGATGAACCAAATACTGGAACTGTAGTAGAACCATAACCTACTAATGGTCCTCCACCATTTGCTCCTGAAATCACAACTGATTGTCCAGGTAACGCACCAGTACTGACTCTTAAATTTCTTGTTATTTCTCCCATATATTCTTCTGCTCTAATAACCTCTAACATTTCTCTTTGTGAAATTGATCCATCCGGACGAGGACCTATAGGGGCTCCTGCATCAGAAAAACGAGCGATTACATTCCCAGCTAATCTTCTAGCACTTACACCTCCTCTTTGGTTCCCTAATAAAGCCACTGGTGGTGGAATTGGGGGGGTTGGTATTGAGTCAAGATTGGCTAAATTAAGTATTGCTTCTAATACACTTAGGGCTTTTCCGAAGTTTATTGTATTACCTTCATTAGCTTTACTGAAAGCTTTATTATATTTTGTAGGTTTAATCCCCAAATCCGAGGCTTTATATGTCATTCCACATCCCATTATAGTATTCTTTTTGTTCTTTGTGCTATCTTAGCCTTACCTTTTAAGAGTGTGGCTTTTATCGAAGCTGTCCATAGAGCCAACTTCTCTTTTAATATTTTAATTGCAATATCAGCCATTATTTGCTGTACAAACCTACTTAAATTTTCAAAAAAGTTTTTTACGATTAGTTCATATAATATTTTTACTATTTCTCTTATAGAACCCCTAAGATCTCCAAATATCTCTAATCTTTCAGGGCCGATGTCTATTTTTTTAGGTTGTCCAGAACCCTGGTCTTCTAATTCACTATCGTCTACTAACGCATAACCAATAAGTAATAACATGATCAATGTTTGTGGTGTGAGGGCTTGTTTTAAGAAAACATTTTTCAGATTATCTAACAACATCTGAATAATACCACCTTTTATTGTTTCCTCGTTTGTTCCCGATGGTACGTTAGAAAAGCTTGGGATTTGTCCACTTATTGCTAAACTGGATAGTCCATCTATTAAATTACCTATCGCCTCAGTTCTTTGTCTTTGTGTGAGCGTTACATCTAAATAGAGAGAACTGTATCTGGATATCAACGAATTAACATCAGACTCGTCTACTGAGGTAACCAGAGTACCACAATTTAAGTCCATCACTGTAACACCTCTTATTATCTTTTCAGCATTATGTCTGAATAATTCCATATCATTTCTATCATATGTAAAGAAAGCAAATTCTTCATTTACTATTTCTCCACAATCTGTATCTGCCATTCTATTTATGGTGGCGTTCATCTGCTGCATCTCCATTATAGTTTCGAAAGACTTACCAGATTTTTTGGTGAAAATCCCAGTAAGTAAATCAACAAGTGCGTTTACAATTGCCTCAATAGGGAATAGTTGTAGGTTGTCAAAATAGTCATCAATAAAATTCTCAACATTTTTGTTAGTATAATCTACACCAATTTCAAAAATGAATCCACCTCCAGTATAAGTTACTTTTGCAATTTCTTTACCAGCAATGGTTAGCCCCTTGGCCGAATTTAACTCATCAACTGCCTCCATTATTTTTCTATTAAAATCATCCGCCCCACTAAGTACTTGATTCGCGTATGGAGAAGCCATCCCTCCCATCCCTTGGACAGTTTTTAGAAAGTCAAAAATATCTAAATTAACTAAGTTTATTTCTAATCCGCCACCACCTAACCATGCCGGGAATCCAGAATTTAATACACTTTCCCCACATTTAGACTTTAGACCATCTCGTAAACTATTACGAACTTGTTGATCAATTGATTCTAACTTAGTCCCTAATATATTTTTTAACATGTCTTCTAGAGACTTACCACCAGCTAACATAGAGAGGAGATCCATTAAAAATGGAATTAGGTCTTTTTTTCGCTCTCCGAAACCGTCGACACCTAACTGACCAGCAATATCCAACGCCTGGGACTGATTGATCACTTTAAGGGTGCTCAATATTTGTTTTAGGACGCCCTTTTTATCTTTTACTCCCACGATAAGTTAGTTTATATATCATATTCAATATTATTACCCTTAGGTTCCTCAGATTGTTTAATCATACCTTCAATTAGTTGTTTATCTTCATCAGAGATACTAAAAGATGAGTCATCACTCTCATCTCCGGCTTTTACTAAAGTTATTTGGAGTTTTACAATATCTAATTTTTTAGATATAGAGGAATCAATTATTCGGAGCAACTCATTATTAATTTTACCTACTTGTTGTATATCAGTATTATCATTAACATCTCTTAATTGTTTGTTTAGCATTGTTATTGCTTTAGATCTGTTTTCACAAGCTTCATTATAACTTTCTTGTAAAAGCTGTTCTACACTATCTTTATCTAAAGCAACATTTTTTCTTTTAGGTCTAGGCATATCATTTCTTTTACTATAAATATTCTGAACTAAACTTATCTCGAATAGATTTATATATCCTTTTATATCTCCTCATGCCGTTTCGAATTTCCTTTGTTGAGAGTGAGGTCATCTCTCTAATATTATGAAGAACTAAATTCTTATTAAATTTATTATTACCATTCGTATCACTAAATATTATTTCCCAATTCTCAAACATATAGACTAATGATTCCCCTACAGAAAGTTCATTCTGTGTTAGTTTAGGATTTTTAAGTTCCTCATTTATCTCATCAACGATATTCCCCATTAATTTTTTAAGAATTGATTCTTTTTCTAGTGCCTTCTTTTCTTGAAATACTATCATATCGTCTCTTTGTTCAAGATCGGTAGCATAATCTTCGTAAGATAATAAAGTTTTTGTCTTTTTATTATCTTTAATTAACTGACCTAATAAATAATTTTTACAGATTGTTCCGAAATAAGAATAGGCTTTTGTCCCCTTTTCTGGTTTGAATTTATCGCATTTAGTTATAAGGAATGAAAGGGTGTCATTGTGGGTGTTTATAAAAGACATATCGTCTCGGTATAATTTATATTTTCTTATTATACTCTCCACCATTTTATTTAGTGGATCTTTAAGAGATTTGTTATAAACTCTATTTTTCTCATCATAAGTAGTCGCCGTCAGAAACTTTAGTACTGCAGACTCCTGCTCCTGACCAAAATAGGGTTTTTTTCCTTTGATTCTAGGCATCTAGTTATATAAGTGTTACTTCTATCTCTCTATCTTCAGTAAAGAAGTATTCTTTTTTAGCCGACTCCAACCAGAACTTACCTTCTTCACCAGAGATAAGATAATCAGGGTGATTTTTATAGTTATAAAAAAGTGACCCTTCTCTCATATTAATGTGTTTGTACCCCACTTTAGGTATTGTCATTATTCTAGCGTCCATGAATACAGAACGTAATAGAAACTCATAAACAAAAGTTAATTTAATATTTTTCTTTAGTCCCCCGATATCTTGGAAAAACTCTTTTCTCATTACCATACCATCAATATTAAAATTAGGGTATTGTAAAAGAGCATCCAAATCAAGAATACCAATTTCTTCAGTGAAACTCATCGCCCACACCGGTTCGTTACTCCAACCAATAAATTTATTATCTGAGTCAACATTGGTTATTAGGGGGAGAAAGATGTCAACGTCTTCATTTTCTTTCATGTATTTTTTAACCTGTTCTAACCAGATACTCGATATTTCATCGTCAACTTCTAGAATACAGAAGTGGTCACTTTCACAGGAATCTACAGCAATATTTATTTGAGAGGCGAAGTCATAAGAACCCGATTCGTTAACTAGGATTCTTTTATTTAGATCACCAAAATCTACCTTGTCTATATCTTTCTTTATTGTCTTTGGGCAAACTATTAATAATTCTTCAGGTTTTACTTTCTGGTCTTTAACACTATCTAATGCGGTCTTTAATAGTTTTATTTCGTCATTTTCAATAGTGTGAATTGGTATAATTATTGTAATATCTTTCATTTTATATAATTTTATTTCTCTTCTGCAGTTTCAGGGTGTAATACCTCCATCGCTGTTATTTCTTTATTTAATACTTGTACAAGGTCCTCTATCCTCTCATCAAAAAGGTTTTTATAATATAATGCAACCTGTTCAGCTTCTATTGTGGTACTGTATAATAATGCAGTTTTTTCCATTTCATCATATAACTCTTGTGGAATACTATCTTCCAACCAATTTTTCATTACCCCGGCAGTTGTGTCAGCTAAGGTAAGTTTATTATTAGTCCAAATACCATTTTGTTCGGTTAACCATTCTGGAGTTAAATCAGGAACCAATCCAACTACAGGTACCTTACTCTTCATACATTCTATTGGGAAAGTACCAAAAGAGGAAATACTATCTATCCATACTGCTATCGCACATTCATCCAGTCCGTCTGCGAATTCTTTACGAGACAGTCCTCTCATATCTCTAAAGGTTATCCATTTTAAGAAAGGGTGTTTTACATAAAAACTTTTAATGAAGTTGGAGGTTTCTCTTGGGTCTCTAGATAAAATTGCAACAAAAGGCTTTTTAAGATTAACTTGTGAATTAAAGTATTCTGGAATATGTGGTTGTATAACTGATGTCTGGATGTTTGGAAACATTCCTTTTATATAGTTTTCTTGTGAAGTTGTTGTAGTTATACATTTTCTAACCCCATGTGGTCCCCAGGTTTCTCCCGGCTTCATTAATTCAAATATATAATCATAAGATTGTACAAATATGATTTTTTCACAATTAGCTTCACTTAATTGTGGTAATATACCTCCATATACTTCTGGAATAATAATAAAGTCTTGTGGGCCGATAACAGCTCCACCATCTTTTTCTTCAGCACCTGCGGTTTCATGAGGTATTTCCTCATACCCCTCACCCAACCAACTATCCGGCCTAGTATAATCTGATTTTTCTGTTAGTATTATTGCATTATAACCTAATTCCCTTAGTATTTTTGCGTGTTCATAGATTGTGGCGATGGATGCCATGGCCGCTCCCTTAGAATCCATACAGAAGAAATATATTTTATTATTTTTACTCTCTAAATTACTCAGAGCGGTTTTTATTAATTCTACATTTGTGTTATTAAATGAGGTGTCTTTTCTTTCTTCCATTTTTAAGTTAATTCTTTATGTTCTACCTTTTTGGTACTTATTATTTTTTCAAGATATCCTTCTTCTAAAAATTCACTGGCGCTTTTAATTTGATAATCGGAGGATACATCTTTATTATAGTTACGTTCTACTTTTATTAAGGTTTTGTTATCTGGTTTATTTTCTATAAAATGAGGAAAAGATGTCAAAAGTAAATCACATTCGTCCCACATTTCATCATAACTACGAATAAACTTTATATTTCTACACATACTACCAGTTTTTGAGAGAAAAAATAAAGTTGCTGGTATTGCTCTTCCACACTCTCTAGTTAATAAAACAACCTCATGGTGTTCAAGGTTCCTCGTTATGAACTCGTTTAATTTAGATATTACATGGTCTTCTATCTCGTCAGAATACCCAAATATTTCCAAAGAACAATCCTCATATAAGAATTTATCTAAACTCTCTTCATTTTCAAACTCAAAATATTTGTCTAGATCATAGTCTATTATCTCTTTGATGTCGATATCAGATTGATAATATTTTTTATGGGTTATAATGCATTTTTTTAATAAATTCCTTAAAACCCCATCTATTGTTATTCCTATTTTCATAATGTTAAAATTTATGAGCAACTTACACTAAAGTAAATTACATTCCATTTAATAATTCAAACACTGCGTCTATCGCTTCATGTCTGTGGTTATCCGTTAATAAAGACTTATAAACAAATTTTGATGTTGAGATTTTAGGTACCTCATGGATAGCTGAGTAGTTCTTATCTTTTAGGTCTATTTGTTGATTATCTCCTGTGAATATCATAGTAGAATTTTTACCTAATCTACTTAATACCATCGATAATTGAGATTTAGTTAAATTCTGAAATTCGTCGATAATACAAACACTATCCTCAAATGTCCTTCCTCTAAAGTGAGCCAATGACACCAACTCAATAGACTCATCCCTTTCCATTGAATCTAATTTTTCGGGTTTATTATACACTTTACGCATATTAGATCGGATAGGAACTAACCACGGTTCCATTTTTTCACGTTCCGAGCCTGGAAGAAATCCATTATCCTCTGTAGAAACTGTTGGTCTAGTAATAATAATTTTATTACATTGTTTCTTGAAGAATTGGTCTAGTGCAATCTGTACAGCTAGTAATGTCTTACCACTCCCCGGTTTTCCAACAATAAAATTAAAAGGATGTCTTAATATTTCTGTTTTGGCTTTTTTCTGTTCTGGGGAAAGGGAAAGTGAGAATCTTACCGATCCTTTTGGTGGGGTTCTTTCTTTATTATTTTTTGGTGACATCTAATATTTTTTTTATGTTATCTATTATTATTTCAGAAGGTCTACCATTTTTCATATAGAAATTCTTCCTTCTTTTACTCTTAGTATTAGTTACCCAGTCTATAGGGTTGATGAGGTTCTTATACCTCACTCCATAGTCCGATGACTCTACTTCTGCCCATTCAATATTATCTCTCATAACTATACATTTTTTTCTAAAAAATGGACATGTCTTCATTAAACCACCTGAGTCAGTAATGATAAATTTACAACTTGATAAGGCGTCTATCATTTCACTATATTTTGCGGGTGGTTTGATTGTTATATTCTTTGGAAGAGTGATGTTATTACGTTTAATAAAGGATTCTGTACTGTGATGTAAGTAAAAGTCTATAGGTTTATTGTATGATTCGCAGAAAGAAAGAATTTTAGAAAAACTTTCGATATTTTGATTTTCTTTTCTATGAATTGTCATAACAGGCGGACCCGTAAAAGTAATATCTTTATCGTAATACCTATTAAGTAATTCGTATTCTAAATCACCACACACTACTTCATTACTAAAAGTAAAGAAATCTCCTGTTTCTTTAGGAGTAAATTGAATTTGTGATGTCAAGTCGGCAACTATTCTGTTCAATTCCTCCGGAACTTTAATATCGTTACATCTTAGACCGGCCTCTATATGGGCAAAGGGGATTTTTTGTTTATAACAAACCAGAGAAGAGGATAAGGTACTATTTGTGTCTCCATATATTAATACAAAATCAGGATTTTCATCTTCTAAGATTTCTGTTAACTTCTCCATAGTCTGTGTTATGAAAAATACTTCTCCACTATTTGATGTTTTAAGGTTATGGTCAATACGGAGTGAAAATTCGTCTATAAAATAATCAGAAACATTTTCACTATAGTGTTGGTTGGTGTCAACAATGATATGGTTAATCTTATTTTCGTTACAATAATCAAAAATAGGTTTAATTTTTACATACTGAGGTCTAGTACCAATAACACTAAGAATCTTCATTTTTTCTCATTTTATTCCTTTCACTTATTGTTGCACCTAATACTTCACAAATACTACCATTCTCTAACATTGATCCATATAATGCTTGGGTATCTTTAGGGAAGCAAGCCCCTCCATAACTTAATTTTCCATCAGGTCCTGGAACAGTGGTGTGCATCGGATTAATCCAACCATTCTCCAACATTAATTTAACAACTGTTTCGTAGTTGGTGTCTAATTTTTTACATAAGTCATGTATTTCATTAAAGAATTGTACTTTAACAGCGTAGAATGAGTTTACAAAAATTTTCATTAATTCTGATTCGGTAGATGGACAGCATGATATTGTGGCCTCTGGGAAATTATCAGTATAAAGTTTTTTAATGGATAAAAGTTGTTCTTCATTTTCCGTATACCCTAGGACTATGTGTTTCTGAGCAGCAAAATCTTTTTCACTTGTACGAGCCGTTAAAAATTCAGGATTGTGTACAATATTTAACTCATCGTAAAGGTAATGTAAGTTTATTATAGTATTGGGTTGAGTGGTACTTTTAATTACTATGGTACCTTCATAGTTAGAATTTTGTAGTTTCTCTAGGGTTTCATGTATTGCACTATAATCGTATCCTCTTAACTCCGATGAAAATAAGGTAGGTAAACATAAAAACACAATATCTGTTTCCAGAAGGGATTCAAAAGAATCGAGGTTCTTATATTTATCATAAGATTTTACTATGTATTGTTTATTTCTAAACCATTTAGAGACAGCATTACCTACGAAACCGACCCCTATTACTCCTAGTATTTCTTTTTTATCTTTATCCATTATGGATTCTTTTTGCTGGGACCCCTACCCAAGTTTCATTACTCGGTACGTTTTTTGTGACAACTGAACCAGCACCAATCTTACAATCATTCCCTAAAATAATATTAGGTAATAGTGTAGAATTAGCCCCTATTGCCGCGCCTTCCTGAACTACTGTAGGAGGTTCTTTTTTCCAAGCTCCATTTGATGGAGGATTTTTATCGTTAGTAAACACAGTGTGAGGACCAATAAATACATTATCTTCTATAATAATGTTTTCTGGAATAAATGACCCACATCCTATTCTACAATTCTTTCCTATTTTTACCTTATGACCAATTTCAACAAAAGCTCCTATTCTGGTTCCTTCACCTATCTCTGCACTGTCATAAATGTTACTACTTTCATGTATATAAGTTTCCATATTTCTAAATGTAAAAAGTTTGACCATCCAATTTTACTTCTTTCTGTCTTAGACCGTCGATTAATTTTATTGTAGGTTCTACATCTTCAAGGGTGAACCCATTCCCTTTTAGTATTTCTTCGTAACTTATTTTATGTAACTCCGTAAACCCTGTTGAGAATTCCAATTCTTCTCCGTCTATCTTGATAGACCTAAAGGGTTTCCATTCGTCCCATGGGAGGTCTTCCTTCATAATACTTAGATTATAGGTCACCTTAGCGTTCTTAAGGTGTAAAGTACCCTTACACCTCTTCCCTGTGGTTTCTACATTATAAGAGACAACGTCCCCAAATATCCATATTAACATATCAAAGAAATGTACTCCTATATTTGTTACCACACCACCAGACTTATCAGAATCACCTTTCCAGGAATAGTCGTACCAAACTCCTCTTGGGGTTATGTAATCTAGTGTTACCTCATGTTGTGTAAGAGGTGAACAGTCTTTATATTTTTCTTTAAGTTCTTTAATTAATGGGTGATGTCTAAGTTGAAGAATGTTGTATATTTTTTTACCTGTTTCTTTTTCTAAACTCTTTAACGATTGTAGGTGTTTATCTCTTAGGACTAATGGTTTTTCACAAATAACATCACACCCATTTCTAAGTGATAATCGTATATGAGCATCGTGTAAGTAATTAGGACTACAAATTGAAACAAAATCAATACTGTCTTTATTCCTATACAAATGCCTATCGAATCTTTCAGATTCTTTGAAGTACGATGCCTCTGGAAAATATCTATCTATGTATCCCACTCCATCGTAAGGATCAAGAAGCGCGACTAAATCATTATTAGTGTGTTTTATCGCCTCAACATGTTTTGGTGCGATGTATCCTCCAGCCCCTATAAGGGCGAAATTTTTCATATTAGTGTTTGAATTCATTTATACAAGTTGTTATAGTTTTTAATTCATCTTCACTTAAATGTGGAGAAACAGGTATATGTAAAACCTCTCTACATCTTTTTTCACATTCAGGTAATGACTGTTCACCAAACATTTCTAAGTAAACCGGTTGGTTGTGTAGTGGTATTGGCCAATACACAAATGTTTCTATACCGTTTTTCGTTAGGTGTTCCTGAAGTTCATCACGCCCTTCTACGATAAGAGTATACAAATACCAACTATGATTGTCAAGGGTATCAGTAGGATACGGTAAGGTGACTCTTGGGTTATTTATATTCTTAAAGAAGTATTCTGCGTTATATTGTCTTTTATCTAACCAGGTTTTGGACGCCCCATTCATAAGGACCGTTAAGAATCTAGCTTGTAGGGCGTCTAACCTTAAATTCCCTCCTACCATCTCATGGTAGTATCTTTTTTTAGAACCGTGGGCCCTAATCATTTTTATTTTTTTATAAGTTTCTTCGTCATTTGTTATGACAATCCCACCATCTCCAAGACAACCTAATGTTTTGGCTGGGAAGAAACTAAAAGCGGCGGCTAGTGACCTAGTGCCCGAATGACCTCCTTCAGGATAGTACGAACCAAAAGATTCTGCGCAATCCTCAAATAAAATCACTCCTTTACTATCACATAGTGTATTAAGTTCGTCTACTGATTTAGTTTCACCAAATAAGTGAACAAACATTATTGCTTTTGTATTTTCAGTCCAAGCTTCCTTAAACTCCTTTACTGAAGGGTGAAAGGAGTTTGGTGCGTTATCTACAAATATAGGATTGAGTCCCGCAACAAGAATTGCTTCCGAACTCGCGATAAAGGTATAGGAAGGTACTAATACATCAGATCCTTTTGGGAGGTCTAGTGACATTAGTATTGCCAATAATCCATCGGTACCACTTGAAACACCAACGGCATATTTTGAACCAGTATAGGATGCGAACTCCTCCTCAAATCGACTAACAGAAGGTCCGTTCACATAAATCCCATCTGATAAGGATTTATCTAATTCATTCCTAAGGTAATCTTTATAAGGAGATAATAACTTAGGGTAGTCAAAAAATTTAATAGTTTTTTCTGTTTGCATATTTTAAGTAAAAGCTTTTAGGTACTAAATTTAGTCTATAAAGAACATAAAAGAAAGGTCTAAGTCGCTCAAACAACCGTTTATATGTGGGATAGTGAGTATAGTCTTTCTTTTCTCTATTCATCATTTCTTCAAATTGGGAATCTGTGAGGTCAAGTCTTTTCTTCATTTCAGAAATTAAACTTTCATCCATTTCCTTTTCTTCTGACATTTTTATCATTGCCATTTTTCTAGTCATTTGTCCTGATCTTATTAATGCCGAATATTCACACTTTCTTAGGTCAATACCGAATTTATTAGGTAGGTAAAAGTTATTTACAAAGTAAGCCGAACGATTTTCCATATGATGACCACCATACCACTCCCAACCATACTCTTTATGTAAAAAGTTTTTGGTATCTTCTTTATCATAATCCATATAATATAAGGGACGAATTCTCTTAATTCTTTTAACTAATAATTGTCGCATCCATGGCCAAAAATCCATAAGTGGTAGACTAGTTAGTTTACCTTGGCCAAATAATTTATGGATTGACCTAACATATTTAGCGTCTTGGTAAAACCAACCTTGCGGTGAAATACCTTCGGTTCTAAATGAATGTCCATTCCATATCCATTTGATTCCATATTTCTCAGCTGCCTTATAAAGAGTCGCTCCAATACCTAGATCAGTTCCTGAATCTAAATCAGGTACCGACGCCAAAAAGAAAGAACGTACCAAATCGTTGTATTCTTTATTATCAACAACATGTGTATAGAGATCAACATCTAAAGCGGTAATCATCCGTTCTATATTTTCTACCGCTATTTTTGAATTCCAGGTATTGTCAAAGTGAACCGCTAAAGGTCGCAATCCAGTTTTAACCGCTAGGTGTAATAAAAATGAAGAATCACATCCTCCACTCACACCAACTACTACATCATATTTCTTTCTTTTACCATCTTTTTTTATTTGACCAATGAAATCATTTAAGATTTTTCCACCCTCTTCACCAACAGGGTATTCCTTATTTAAGTCTACGTCTCTTTCACAATAATTGCAAACCCCATCATCATTAAACTCAATGTGGGGAATTGTTTCGTCGTAGATACAGTTTTTACAGGTTTTCATAGTTTTTTATAATTTGTTCAATATCATTTTGTTTTGGGAACTTAATTAGGACTCCCATGTCTTTTTTAGAATAAACACACATACTACCTATGGCTACACCAGAACTACCATTAAGAATACCGTCTTCAATATCCTCTAGTTTTCCAACTCCACCACATGAGATAACTGGTAAATGTGTTTTATGAGTTACCTCATTTATTAAATCATTATCCATACCTTCCCAGGTGCCATCCCTATCTACAGAATACAATAGAATTTCTCCTACACCCAACTCTTCTAACTTTCTAATATACTCTACAGGACTTAAGTTTACTGTTTTTTTAGTAGAATGTCTATAAATCTTATTAACCCCCCACATATTCTTTTTTACATCAACTGACGCCACTATACTCTGACTTCCAAATAACTCAACCGACTTTCTTACAGTTTTAGGGTCATCAAATAATATGTCATTGACTACGACCTTTTCAATACCTAATTGAAATAGGGTCCTGATGTCCTCAATTGTTTTGATATTACCTCCATAACATAAGGGCATGAAACATTCTCGAGTGATTTTACGTATATCATTAAAGGGAACCTCCTTTTTAGAGATATCAATAAGGAGTAGTTCGTCAACTTCCTTTCCATTGAATATTTTTATTGCATTAACTGCGTCTCCCACATATGAAGGATTGTTAAATTTAACGGTCTTCACTAAAGACCCATCTTTAAGTAATAAACACGGCATTATTCTAGGTCTTAACATATTATAAATTTTTTCATTAAATCCATTCCGTATTTGTGACTTTTTTCGGGGTGGAACTGTACACCAAAAATATTATCTTTAGAAACTCCAGAAACAAACTCCATACCGTAATTTGTTTTTAGCATTATATTATCTTTTTCGTCACATTTTACGTAATAAGAATGTACGAAATAAAAACGAGAGTCGTTAGCGCATAATTCATTAGTTATCGGAGATGCGATATTCCATCCCATGTGGGGTACCTTCAACGACTTATCGGTAAACCTAAATTTCTTACACTCTCCCTTTATCCAACCTAACCCACCTAGTTTACCTTCTTCACTTTTATCCATTAATAACTGCATCCCTAGACAAATACCTAATACTGGTTTATTATTTATTAGTACTTGAGTATTGAGTTCGTCAAATAATCCAGAATCCTTTAGATTTTTTATTCCGTTATCAAAAGTTCCGACACCAGGAAGTATTATTTTATCTACTTCTCTAAGTTCTTCCGGAGTTGTGATTATTTTAGTCTCATAATAATCTAAATAATTTATCATTGATTCTACAGAACCGACATTGCCCATACCATAATCAACAATTCCTATCATTTTCTCATTCTTATTAGTTTAGCTGGTACTCCGGCTATAATACTATATTCTGGAAAATTTTTTGTAACAACAGCTCCGGCACCGACTTGGGTTCCTTTTTTAATTGTAACTCCAGGCATGATGACAGAATTAACTCCTAAATCGGCGTCATCCTCGATTACGACAGGTTTGAATTCTATCTCTTCATGTAAGATGGGCTTATTATGATTAGTATCTTTATGGTAACTTGTTAAGATTTTAACACCGGGACCTATACCAATATTTTTACCTATTTTAATACCTCCGGCAGAATGGAAAAAACATTGTTGTCCTATCCAAGTACCCTCTTCTATTATCATCTCATTCTTATGGTAACCTTTTAGAATTGTGTTATGACCAATATAAACATTTTTATGAATGGAGATGTTCTCAGGATGGAATAGAAGTACACCATCTTCTAATACAGTATCACTACCTAGTTTTTTAAGTGACTCAGTATTAAAAAATCCTCTTTCATTTAATTTACCGTTTCCGTGACTTTCCATTTATCTTTTATGTATTTTGCTGTTTTTAATATTCCTTCCTCTAAATCTATTTTTGAACTAAAACCCAGTACTTCTTTTGCCTTTTCCACACTAGGTATTCTAATTGCAACATCTGCAGATAATGGAGGGTCAAAAAGTATTTTTGATTTGGAATCTAATACTCGACATATTGTTTGTGCTAAACCTAAAATAGTTATAACCGCTCTAGGGTTACCGATATTAAAACTTTCCCCTATTGCTTTTGGATTGGTGATACAACTCATTAAACAATCAACAAAGTCGTCTACGTAGCACCATGCTCGAATTTGATTACCGTCCCCGTCGATATGTAAGTCCTCTCCACGCAACGCTTTCTCTATGAATATTTGTAAAGCCCCGTTCGCGGATTGGCCTGGACCATAAACATTAAACGGTCTTATTGTTACTATTGGTAAGTTATATTCTTTACCATAAGCCTTCGCTAAATGTTCACCAGCTAATTTACTAACAGCGTATACCCATCTGGCTTCACCAGCCGATCCAGCCACCGTTTGGTCCTCTTCTTTTGACTTGAAAGCCATTGAACCGAAAACTTCAGAGGTAGAGAACTCTATAATTCTGTCTGATATCCCCAGTTCTTTACAAACTTCTAGAACATTAGCGGTCCCTATCATATTAACTCTCATTGTTTTGACTGGGTGTTTTACCACAGTGTCGATACCAGCAATTGCTGCTGCGTGTATAACAATATCTGGGTATCCACCTTCCTTCATAGAAGAATAGAGTTTTTCATAGTCTAAAATATCCCCTCTAATAATGGTTAAGTTTGTGTGTTCTCCCAAACCACTTGATGAAAGGGTGTCCCGTTCAAAATTATCGTATACAGTTATTTCATGTGTCTCTATAAGTCTTTTAATGATTGTGTTGGCGATGAAACCCGCACCTCCTGTTATAAAAATTTTCTTCATAGTAATACCTCTTTTTCGAATTTAGTTGCTACTGATTTATGTGTTGAAGTTTCATAGTACCACTGTAAGCTTTTATGCGCCATTTCTTTTAGTTCGTCTATTGGTTTTTCTAATATGTCTTTTAGGACATCTCTAAATTGTTTTGGGTCTTCTCCTAGGTGTACCACTGGACATAGAGAAGATTTAATATTTTTATTAGCGGCGGCCATTGCATCTAAGGTAAAATTATTTATAGTCGCAAATGCGATGTTTCCACTCATAAGAGCCTCAACAGTACTACCCCCGAAATATCCTACTTGTGGATTAAACTCGTCAACATATATATGAGCCATCTCTTTAATTTTCATAATTTCACTATTAGGTATCCATCCTGTAGATGGGTCCATTAGTTCTTTAGTTGGTTCGTAGGTTTCAGGTGTGATGTATTCGTATTCAACGTCTATCCCAAACTTCTTATTTTTTTTATTCATAAAACTAACTAAACCACCAACTACTGAGGTTATTATATTAGTGCCTTTCATTTCTTTACTGGTTGGTGCGTGGAATATAATAATTTTATTAGTGTTAAATTTTTTGTTAATTAGTTTGGTTATTTTCTCTTTTTTATAGTCCCTATCGTATGACGTATAAATCGCTAGATTATTATCTGGTTGATAATTTTTTTCGATATCTAGTAGGTTTTGTTCATCGACGGAAAGATTATTCCAGGATAGTCTATATAAATCCACTCCGTGGATAATTTTATTAAAATGTTTTGAACCTATTATATTAAACATGTCTGCTTGGGTTCTATAGACCGTCCCCGTATGATAAAGGTGTAAGTTATTATCTCTACCTGCTTTGGTATCCTTCACAATATCCATTTTTAATATATTAGAAAATATGTCTTTTATAGTTCTTAAAGAATCATTAGGATTCATATTCGAACATTCCTTCATTGCCTCAAGTTGCCATCTTTGTCCAAATTTTTCATAATAATATGGAGGGTTGTTGGCCATTTGAGGTCCTTTTTCCTCCGCTACTATAATATGTGAGGACTCCGAGATCCAATTCTTAGCCCCCATGATTTGATCCTCGTTCCTTACCCACTCATTAGTCGATTCAATATAGGTTAATAGGTTGTAATCGTGTTTTGTCTCAAAGTTAATAGGGTGAGAACACTCACAAATAACTTTAGATTCAAACCCATCACAATTTTTGTTTATTGCTTGAGAATATTCTGTCATTACATTCGCGTAATCCTTAAACCCAATAAAAGTAACTTTTTTATTCTCCATTTTTTTATTTATTTTTAATATCATTTTTTTATTCCTTTAGCAAGGTATATTTCTTGTTTACCATGTTGCCCTTCAGCAATCGCGGTTATAGTAACCTCTAATTTTTTACTATATCGTTTAATTACCTCATCTTTATCCTTAAAATGTCTAACATGACTCTCAGTATCAAAACTGGGAACACTAAAAAAGATAACGTCTCCCTTATTTAATTTATCCAAAATTTCCATATCAAAAGGAATGTGTTCGAAAAATTCAAAAGAACAGTAGATTACATTATCATGAGAGGGAAAATCCTTTTCCAGATCCATTAAAAAGAATTTTTTCCTTTTCCTATCCTTCCAATTAGAGACCTTACCTTTATTAATCGCTTCAATAGAAAAATCATATCCGAAGTACTTAAGACTATCATCCTCTAACATTAATGGAAAATGACCAGGACCACAACCTAAATCAACAATAGTATCTAGTTCGGGTCTTTCATATTTTATGTAATTCATAATATCTTCTACTGCACAAGTCCAAATAATATAATACATTTCCATTTCGCTAGGTGAAACGTCATAATCTCCTTTACTATAAGCTTTATCGTAATATTCAGATCCTTGATACTTTCCCATTTATTTAATCTTTATAAACTACTTTTGAGACCTCCTGTAATTTCTGAACATACTTCCAATACTTAGTCTCCCTAATATCAGTTAAGTCTTCTATTGGCCAAATCCAATTATTTCTTTCTCCTTCGAGATAATGAGAACCATGTCCTGGTGGTTCACCGTTTGCCCAAGCTTTTCTTCTTCGCTCAAGAGTCTCTTCTCTTTCTTCTTTGGTTTTGGTATTACCATAATTAATCATCATCCCTTCTATTATACCTAATCTCTGTCCAGGAAAAGAAACATCGTCTGCCAAATAACGTAAAACAGGGTTATATTTGTGAATCATATTGAATTTATTCATAGTGCCGTAATGAAAATAAGTGTTAAAAGGATCTTTTATTTCTCTTTCTTCTCCAGTATTAAAAAAGTTAACACATTCTATCTGAGCAAGATTAAATCCCCTCCTATCCAAACGAGATAAAGCATCGTGTAATGGTTCTATTGTTACTGGAAATAAATCACACCCATTATAGATTGCCCAATCAGGTTTCTCTCGGTGAAGAGTCTCCACAATATCATTTTGTAACACCCTTAAATCAAAAGAATCACCAGTGTCTAATCTATGGGACGGAACCTTATTTTCCTGTAAATATTCCCAAGACCCATCAGTTGACATATTATCAATAATATACGGCTCTAGTTTATTTTGTTTACAGTATTCTAGTTTTAATGGAAGATACTCCCTTTCATTCCATACTGTTAATATACACATTACTCTCATTCTACTACATTTATAAATTGTCCTATTATTCTTCCTTTATGTTCATCACCTAAGGAATTACCAATAAATGGAAAAAGTCTTTCCATATAATCTTTCTGTAGACGACTAAGTTTTTCGTCATCTTTATCTCTTGTTTTACTTTCGTAGTGATAAGCAACCGCGTCACTAACAAATAGATTAACCTTCCCCTCTAAAAGGATAGAGAAGTTTAATTCAGCGTCTTCAAAACACTCAATATAAGTCGGGTTGAACCCACCTACCTTTAAGAATAATTCTTTTTCTACTAGTAGAAACGCTCCGGTATTACCAACCACAGGGGCAACGCCTTCATATTGATGTTTGTATGGTTGTCTAAGATTATAATGAGATATTTCTATTCGACTTAATCCACCTTCAGTTAACCACTCTTTTTTTAACCATAGTAACATACCCCCATGTTGTACAGTATTGTCTTCAAAGTGTAAACGGGCTCCTACAGTTCCTACCTTTCTTCTGTTTTTTATCCAAGTGGAAACTACTCTACTTATAGCATCATTAATTAATTCTATATCATTATTACAAAATAGAACTAATTTACTATCCTCAGAAAGGTGATCATGGACCACCTCATTATTAATTTGAGCAAAATTATAATAATCGAATTCAACCAACTTAATATTATTTTTGTCTTCACAAAAATCCTTTATTTCTTTAAGATTTTTTTCTTCACTCCCAGTGTCAGCTATAATTATTTCATAATTAGTGTATTTTGTTTTATTTATGATTGAGTTAACACAATTAAGAAGAATATCTATATTATCCTTAGTTGGGATGATAATTGATAACTTGGGTTGGTTTTTAATGTGGATGTCTTTTGTTGGGTAAAAAACTTCTACCCCAACCTCTGAAGGTAGTTTATCGGAATACCTTTTAACAAATAGTTCCCGGTTTTTCTCCCATTCCTCATTTGTTTCCCCTACCGACTTATGGGTTATCCTAACATTAGTTATTACCCCTACCTTAACATCATCTAAATGATTACTGAAGGTAAAGTCTACGTCATAGAAATGAAACCCCTCAACCTCCTCATTAAAAGTTTGTGATAATTTAGATCTATCAACAGCAAAAAATAAACCATCTAACATAACAACAGGTATTATATTATCAACAAAGGATCTACTGTACTTTGATTCCCACGTCTTTCCTTGGTTTGAGTGGTTCACAATACCAACCATATTACTTAATGATTGGTTTAGGTCCTCCCACCACCTTCCAGTTTCAGGAAGTTTTCTAGTTCCCGCTAGTCCTAAAATACCAAAATCAGATTCAGTAAAATGTTTAATTAGTTTTTTACCCCACTTTTTAGTGTTAAAGATTATATCATCATGGCAGAATAAAATTATATCATTTTTTGCCTCTTTTAATACTTTATTATAAATTTTGGTGAGTGATTCACCGTTGGGGTTTTCATAGGACAACACTTCTACATTTCTTATTCCACATGTTTCTTTAATGTGTTTAATGTAAGTCTCGTCTAATTTACGTGTGCTAAAAGCAATTGTTAAATTCATATTATTTTCCAGTTGAACCGAATCCGTCTGTACCTCGATCAGTTTTTGTTGATTTTGTTTTATTATTAATTAATTCTATATACTCACCGGTGACTATGGGACATAGACACGCTTGAGCAATCCTATCTCCCTTATTTATTTTTCTTTCCTCATTACTAAAATTAGCTAAGATAATTTTAATTTCTCCAATATATCCCTGGTCAATCGTACCTGGAGAGTTAAGTACAAATAAACCTTCTTTTAATGCCAATCCTGAACGACTACGAATTTGAACTTCAAATCCCTGTGGTATTTCTAAACTAATCCCTGTTGGTATTAGTCCCACTTCCTTGGGTTTTATTATTTCTTCTGTTATTGATCTTAAGTCGAATCCACTATCTAATCTATAGGCAAATGCAGGGTTTTCGTTATCAGAAGTATTTGTATACTTAAGTTCTATCTTAAGTTTTTCATTAAACGGAGAATTAATACTCTTTTGTTGTTGATCATATTTTTCATTAGCTAAATTTATGTCTTCAGTTAAATTGGTTAATTCGTCTAGAGACGCATCATCTGCAAGAGACTCATACTTATCGACTAACTTACCAAAAATTTTTTCTAAATCATCTATATTTTCCATTTTATAAATTTTTAACTTTTTTAATTATTTTAATTAGAGAACTTACATCTTTTTCACAATAATGTATAATTTCCTTTATGTCATCCACACTACCATACCAAGATTGGTGCATATTTTCTCCGGTTACTTTACCTTCCTTAGGTGAAGGTATTCCCATAACGGAAGTTACTAAACGTAAAGAAGATAAACCTTTATATGACCCAAAGTTCCAAAGCTCTTTTGTGTCAAGAGCTTTAATCTCCCAAGGTTTTGTATCATGAGAAGGTAATAAAGATGGTGGATTAATACCGTTAATTAACATTCTCTTACCTAAATAAGGTAAGTCAAAATTCTTAATATTGTGACCACATAAAGTAAAACCAACTTTTTCTATTTTATTTAGTAATTGTGTTACTTGAAATAAGTCGTCCATCTCATTACCACTACAGAAGGATTGTAACTTTTCTTCTTTTCCGTTTATAAACCCTACGCTAATACATACAATCTTACCAAACTCAGGTAATAACCCAGAATATTTTTCATATAGAAATTCACAGTCTTTATCCCCATCTTCCGGATAATGTCTTCTAAAATAAGAACATCCGATGGAATTCCATAAATCCCAAAGAGAGTTATCCATTTTTTTTAGTTCGTTGGTATCTTTGTAAGAACCTGCAGTTTCTATATCCAGAAACAATAATTTATTTTCATTTATATTTTCTAACATTTATATAGATTTATTTTTTAATGAGACTTCTATACCATTCGGCTCTCGTTTTTGTTACTGCTTTTATGTGATATTTTTGAACATCTTCATATAATTGCTCTCCTAAATCTTTTACCATATTTGGGTTATTTATTAGGGTCTTAAGATGTTTATACCACCATTTATGATTTTTTGAGGTTGGTACAAGTAAAGAGTTTTTACCGTGTACACAATCTATTTTATAAGGACCAAAATCTTGAGCAATCAGTGCTTTTTTATGAAAACCAGCTTCAATTACTTTTAATTGTGATTTAACTCTATTAAAAGTTGTCTCCTTTAATGGGGCTATAGAAATATCCATTAGATTATAATTAGTGGCGTATGTAGTGATGGGTTTAGTCCACACCCTTCTATATTCACTAGTAGTGATAGGTGGTTTACCCTTCGTGAACTCCAATAGTTGTTTTACCTCTTCCTTATCTTTTATAATGTCATAATTTCCGGTCATTATTTGTTCGTATAGTGCCCATACTGATTCTTTAGGTTCTATTTTTCTAGTATGTTTTTTCCCATCCGGATCAATTGTTGTCATAGACCCTCTTGTGTCGAAACCACAAAGAACCATTTGGAACTTATCTTTAAGGGAAACATCGGCTTTTAGTTTTTGCATACTATCTTTTAAGATGTTTAAGTCATGTAAGTGAGAAGACCCACCTAACCATCCTACTCTAAGAATATCTGATTTTTCCGGATTTGGTGTAAATTGTCGTTTACTTGGGTCTATCGCATTTGGAAAAATCTCTACATTTTTGTTATATGGAGTTATCTCTTTTACAAACTCATCTGTTGTCGTTGTGATATATTGAGCAGCTTTAATATTTTCGATTATCCTAAGATTGATTTTTTCTTCAACAATCATAGAATGGGCTGGGTGCTCTGGTCCAGGCATCCAAAAATCATCGATATCCATTATTGTTGTTATCCCCCATTTTTTACAATCTTCCAATAATCTGAGACAATTTCCCCAATCTCCCATACCTCTATGAAAGTGAAGAATGTCGAAATCTTGCCAATAAGAATCTCTATTTCTCCAAGGCTCATAATTTATCTCTACTCTAAATTCATCAGAGTAGTATTTTTCTAATGCAATATGAGGGTCTATAGACCTAAACGACCCAACACCGGTCCTGTCTGAAGGGACTACTAATACTTTTATCTTTTTTGACATATAATTTCTGTTTTAGATAATAATGATAAACAATTTTGATAATTAAATCAATTAAATACAGTATATTAAAATAGTTACGAACCTAAATATATTTATCTATATAAAATAAATCAAATGGGGATACACAATTACGCTTTTAATAACCTTGACGCTAAGTTAAGTAATGACTCTTATTGGGACTTCTTTTTGTCCACAGACCAACGAGATTTCAATCAAGAAGTCATTTATTCTACTGAAATAATGAGTTATAGTGCACAAACAGTAGTTTTCGATTCATCGTTTTATTCTACGAGATTACCAGTTTATATTGATCTGAACGACCCACAATGTAACGATCAATTAGAGATGAAAGATTTGCAAAGTCTTGGTGGTATCAGTGCGGTTACAATGAGTGCTGTTCCGGATGTTACTCGAACGGAAGGAATTTACTTCATCTATTCTCATTGTCCACAACCAGGATCTTTTCCAACAACTAACTTTTCCCCAACAGTACAAGGTTATACAAATTATAATTGCGATAGTAATTATATGAATTATACAAATATAACCACACAAAAACCAGTCGTAGGACAGGGCGCCTCTTTTTATGTTTCTATAGATGCCGTTGGATCCGCTACTTTAAGTGCCTCAACTCTCTATTGGAATAACATTAATGGAGGATACGGATATCAAATTAATGATCGGCTAATCATACCTGCTTCTGTGTTCGGAGGTGTAACAGATTTGGGGGTTACAATTACAGATGTAAATTATGGAAATGTTTTTAATGAAGGTAAGTTTTATTCTGGGAATACTGTTTTAAGTAAAATGGGATGGAGTTACGCCTCCGTAACAGATGATCAAAAAATAAAAGACATAGGACTAACCGGATTAGATAATG
>Ga0114997_10000481_pt1 | contig 32554 bp, 40 predicted proteins | sample ArcticOcean_MG_C_2_FD_87045 | JGI IMG/M metagenome (GOLD analysis project Ga0114997, IMG submission 87045) | Marine microbial communities from western Arctic Ocean - ArcticOcean_MG_CB4_136 | ecosystem: Environmental > Aquatic > Marine > Oceanic | place: Arctic Ocean: Canada Basin | collected... | reverse complement strand
TCTCTAATAAATATAGGCCAAATTAAATCATTTACTGAAAGGGAATTTTCCTGAACAAGTCTTCTTGACCAATCTTTTTTTCTATTTCTTCTTAATCTAGTGCTCGGAAATTTGCCTATATTTTTCATTTGAGAACTATTCTCATTTTATATATTAGTTTATATGAAGTATATTGTTTTGTGTTGCGACATATCTAGCTGTTTTTACATTTAATTATTGATATTTACTTAACATATTGTATTAAATTGATCATATGAACAATTTTAGTGATTTTCACACAATAAAAAATTTAAAATTTGATATTCATAAACTTCAAGAAGCTTTGAAACAGGTCTTAAGTATTAAAAAGTATGACTCAGCTAATGGTATTAAAAATTTTGCAGCTATTTGTTTAAATCAAATTCCAGGCGACCCAACTTCCACACAAGGTAATTCTGCTAGAGGAGTTTATTGGACAAAACCAAATCAAACAGGAAATGAAGTTATTAGAGACAAAATTTTAGATGAGAGTTTATATACAGAATTTGTTAAAGACTTTGAGCACACTTATTTTAAGGAAGTTTATAATATACTCTCATCAGAGTTTAAGCTTGGTAGAGTTAGAATACTACTCAAAGAACCTAGAAGCACTTTGAGTTGGCATAGAGATCCAGAGCCAAGATTGCATGTTCCAATAATCACTAACCCAGGGTGTTTAATGGTAATAGAAAACGCAGCCAAACATTTACCAGCCGACGGATCAATCTACATTACAAACAATGTTAAATATCACAACGCTTTTAATGGTGGTGAAGAAAATAGAATTCATTTAGTGGCTTGTTTGACCGATTATAAATTTAATTAAAATAAAATTTAAATCAAAATATTGTAGTATAAATTTTTATACTATATATTATTGCATTCAGTGGATTGAAAAAAATATTTAATCCTACTTATATGAAAACAAAACAAATTGTAATAGCATCTGATCATGCGGGTTTTCTATTGAAGGAAAATATTAAAAAATTTTTAATAAAAAAAAGAAAGAAAGTTTTTGATTTAGGAACGAAAAATACAAACTCAGTTGATTACACTACATACGCACATATGCTATCAAAAAAAATGACTAATAAAAATAATCTATTCGGTATACTTATTTGTGGGTCAGGAGCGGGAATGTATATAACAGCAAATAAACATAAAAATATAAGAGCTGCTTTATGTTACAATGTTAAAGCTACAAAACTAAGCAGATTGCATAATAACGCTAATGTAATGGCTCTAGGAGCTAGATTGACTAATAAACATGTTGCTTTAAGATGCGTAAATATATTTATGAAAACAAAATTTCTTGGAGGTCGTCACTTAAGGAGAGTTAAAAAAATTTAAACTATATGGTAAAACTAAATAATTACACTGCTGATAGCTACAAAACTTTCTTTGATAAAGATTTATCAGCTACAGATCCAGATTTATATAATACTATAAAACTTGAGCTTGAGAGACAGCAACAACATATTGAGTTAATTGCATCTGAAAATATTGTTTCAAAGGCAGTGCTTGACGCTCAAGGATCAATTATGACAAATAAATACGCCGAAGGTTATCCATCAAAAAGATATTATGGGGGTTGTGAATTTGTTGATAAAGCGGAAGATTTAGCTCTTGAAAGAGTAAAAAAATTGTTTGAATGTAAATACGCTAATGTCCAGCCGCACTCAGGAGCACAAGCTAACGGAGCGGTATATCTTGCGCTTTTAAATCCTGGAGACCCAATACTTGGTATGAGCCTCAATTCTGGTGGACATTTAACCCATGGAGCCAAGGTTTCAATTTCTGGGAAGTGGCTAAAATCTTTTCACTACGAAGTTGATAAAGAAACAGGCTTGATAGATTATGAAAATGTTGAGCAATTAGCTTTAAAACATAAACCAAAAATTATAATAGCCGGGGGAAGTGCTTATTCTAGAATAATTGATTTTAAAAAATTTCGTGCAATTGCTGATAAAGTTAATTCGTACTTGATGGTTGACATGGCACATTTTTCTGGATTGGTAGCTGGTAAAGGATATCCAAATCCAGTTAAATATGCTGACGTTGTTACATCAACAACTCATAAAGTTCTTAGAGGCGCTAGAGGTGGAATTATATTAACAAATAAAGAAGATATAATTAAGAAAATAAATTCTGCAGTTTTTCCAGGATATCAAGGAGGACCTTTAATGCATGTTATTGCAGCAAAAGCTGTTGCATTTCAGGAAGCTCTAAAGCCGGATTTTAAAAATTATATTAAATCTGTACTTGAAAATGCAAAAATTCTTTCTGAAACATTGAAAAATAACGGTTTTAAAATTTTTTCTGGAGGAACTGATACTCATTTAATGCTAGTTGACCTAAGACCATTTAAAGTTAATGGAAAAGATGCAGAAACTAGTTTATGTAAAGCTAATATTACATGTAACAAAAATGGTATACCCTTTGATACTGAAAAAATGACTATTACTTCTGGAATTAGACTTGGAGCTCAAGCTGCCACAACAAGAGGCTTTGGATTGAATGAATTTAAAATTGTTGGCAATTTAATTACTCGTGTAATTAAAGGTTTGTCTGAAAACTCTGAAGATAATAGTATAATTGAAAATGAAGTTAGAAAAGACGTGATATCTCTTTGCTCTAAATTTCCAATCTATAACCATTTAATAAAAAGTTAGTTTATGCTTTGTCCTTTCTGTAGAGAAAAAGATACTTCAGTTGTTGACTCGAGACCTACTGAAGACGGAACAGCAATAAGAAGAAGAAGAGTTTGTGGGTGCGAAAGAAAAGAAAGATTTACGACATTTGAAAGAGTTCAATTTAGGGAACTTACTGTGATTAAAACCAATGGTCACAGAGAACCTTTTGATCGTGATAAAGTTGCAAAATCAATTACGATTTCTCTAAGGAAAAGACCCATAGACAGTGAATCAACTGAAAAATTTATTTCAAAAATTGTTAGAAATCTTGAGGGGCTTGGTGAAAATGAAATTCCTACATCAGCTATTGGAAAATTCATTATGGAAGGTCTCGCAAATCTAGATCAAGTAGCTTATGTTCGTTTTGCTTCGGTATATAAAAACTTTAAAGAAGCAAAAGATTTCGAACAATTTATTGGCAACTTGAATGTCTACAAAAACGAACAATAATCAACATCATAAATATTTTATGAGTCTTGCATTGTTGCAAGCTAAAAGAATGATAGGTAATACATCTGACAATCCTTCAGTCGGATGTGTTATTACTCAAAATGGTAATCTTATTGCATCAGGAGTAACAAATTTTTGTGGTAGACCGCACGCCGAGCATCAAGCAATAAAATCTTGTAAGAAAAATTTTGGGAATACAAATTTGTATGTAACTTTAGAACCATGTTCCAACTTTGGAAAAACTCCTCCTTGTGTAAATTTAATAATAAAAAATAAAATAAAAAAAGTTTTTTTTGCCATCAAAGATCCCGATATTAGATCTTATAACAAATCTTCAGTGAGTTTTAAAAAAGCTAATATTAAAGTAGATGATCAATTAAAGTACCCTGAAGTAAAAAAATTTTATAGGAGCTATATTTCTTATAAAGACAAAAAACTTCCCTTTGTTACAAGTAAAATTGCAATTTCCAAAGATTTCAAAACCATTAGCAACAAAAGTCGTTTTATTACAAATTTTTACTCCAGATCTAGGGTTCATTTATTGAGATCCTTGAATGACTGCATTCTTACGAGTTCAGAAACTATAATTAAAGACAACCCACTTTTAAATTGTAGAATAAATGGCTTGGAGAACAGAAGTCCAGCAATAATTGTTTTAGATCGTAATAACCGAATACCTATAAAATCTAAAATTTTTGATGAAAAAAATACTGTTAAAACAATAGTTTTTTACAATAGGGAAAACCCTAAAAAGTTTAAAATACTTAAAAATAAAAAAATTAAATTTTACAAAATATCAATTGATAATAAGAAAAAATTTGATTTAAAAAAAGTTCTTATAAAAATTAAAGAACTTGGATATTCAAGAGTTTTTGTTGAATCTGGGGCAAAACTTACAGAAAATTTTTTAAAAAAAAAACTTATAAATGATTTTTATGTTTTTATATCAAAATACAGCCTCAAGAATAATGGGTCCGGTAGTGTTAAAAATTTTTTTAATTTTTTCTTGAAAAATAGGACAAAAAACCTTGAAAAAATTTATCTCTTTGGTGATAAATTAATAACCTATAGAATAAAATAAATGTTTAGTGGAATAATTACACACACAGGTAAAATTACCTTATTTAAAAAGAATAACAAAAATTGTGTTATTAAAATTCTTTCAAAAATGAATTTTAATAATAAAGAGATTGGATCTTCTATATGTTGTTCTGGTACTTGTTTAACATTAGAGTCGTTTGAAGGAAAAACAGCGAAATTCTACATTTCTAATGAGACATTAAAAAAAACAAATTTTAAGTTAGCAAAAATTGGAAATATTATAAACCTTGAAAAATCTTTAAAATTTGGTGAACGTATTTCTGGTCATTTTGTGCAAGGTCATGTAGACACTACATCAAAAGTAGAAAAAATTTTTATTTTAGGAAAATCCTGGATTATTAATTTTAATTTAAAAAAAGAATATAAAAAATATTTAGTAGAAAAGGGATCTATTACTATTAACGGGGTATCACTAACTATAGCAAAATTACTAAAAAATGGATTTCAAATATCAATAATTCCCCATACCTTGAAGTTGACTAATTTGGTGAAATTGAAGGAAAAACAATTAATAAATATAGAATTCGATGTTCTAGCAAAATATATTAAAAACTTTATTAAAAAATGAAATATAAATTTTCAAGTATAAAAAAAATAATTGAATCTGCGAGACGTGGAAAGATGTTTGTTTTAGTAGACGACGAAGGAAGAGAAAATGAAGGTGATTTGATAATACCAGCAACTAAAGCTTCAGCAAAAACAATTAATTTTATGGCAAAGTATGGTCGAGGTCTTATATGCCTCGCGCTTTCACAGGATCAGGTAAATAAACTTAATTTACCATTAATGTCATCATCAAACAATTCGCGGACTCAAACAGCTTTCACAGTTTCAATTGAAGCTAAAAGAGGAGTCACTACTGGAATTTCTGCTCACGATAGAGCTCAAACTATTAAAGTGGCTATTAGAAAAAAAGCAAAATCAAAAGATATTGTATCTCCAGGGCATGTTTTCCCTCTTGTTTCTAAAAATGGAGGAGTATTAGTTAGAGCAGGTCATACGGAAGCTTCTGTTGATGTTTCTAGATTGTCAAAATGTGGAACCTCAGCAGTTATTTGTGAGATTATGAATAATGATGGTTCTATGGCTAAAGGGAAGCAATTATTTATTTTTGCAAAAAAACATAAATTACAAATTGGAAAAATTGAAGACCTTATTTCATACAGATTAAATAAAGAGAAATTAATTAAATTTAAAAAATCTTCTTTAATCAAAATTAAAAATCAAAAATATAATATTAAAGTATTTGAAAATTCTTTAGACGGATCGGAAAATTTTGCATTAATTAAAGGGGATATTAAAAAAAATAAAAACCCTAGAGTTAGGGTCATTTCATCAAATATAATTCAAAACTATTTAATGGGTGAAAAATTGCCTAACTCATTTAACCATACTATTGAATATTTTAAAAAATACAAAGATTGTATTCTAATTTTTATAAGAGATAGTAATTTAAAATCTGTTTCCGAAACGTTAAGAAGTTACAAAAGTAAAAAATTTTATAAAAAAGGCAATGATAAGTTAATAAAAAACTATGGTATTGGGGCTCAAATAATAAAAGCTCTTTATATAAAAAAAATGATATTAGTAACAAGATCTAAGAAGAAAGTTATTGGTTTAGATGGATATGGTATTAAAATAACAAAACAAGAAATAATTAAATGAAAAAAAAAATGAAAATACTTATAGTGAGATCTCTGTACAACAAAACAAATAAAATTTTAAAAACAGCTGTTGATGCATTAAAAAAAGATAATGTTTTAATTAGTATTATTGAAGTTCCTGGAGCTTTTGAAATACCCGTAATAATTTCTCGTTATATTAATAAATTTGATGGCTTTATTGCGATTGGTTCTATTATAAAAGGTGAGACTCCTAATTTTAATTTCATTTCACAATCTATCACTGATGGAATTATGACATTATCTATTTTAAATAAAAAACCCATAGGAAATGCTATAATTACATGTCTTAACGATAAACAAGAATCAAAAAGATCTAACAAAGGTAGAGAAGCAGCAATAGCGGTTATAGACGTTTTAAAATGTCAGAATTAAAGCTAAGTGGCAACCCAAGGTTAATAGTAGTTCAAAAATTATATGAACATCATGTAAATAAGGATTCTTCAATTGTTTTTCCTAAACATAGATATAAAAAATTTATCAAAGACGTGGTAAATGGTACCATCGAAAGAAATGATGTCATTCAATCTTTAATCGATAAAGATCTTAAAGATGACATAAACGTAAACAAAACAGAGATTATTATTAAAATAATGATTATGTCAGCAATATATGAATTTATGTATATGCACAAAACTCCAGTGAAGGTTGTTATTAGTGAATATCTAAAAGTTGCCGATTTTTTTGTTGAAAATTCTCAAAAAGGTTTTTTAAACGCTATACTAGATAAAGTATCAAAACTGAGCAGGATAAATGCATAATAAAAGATTCTTGTTGCCTTTTGCTTTATTTTTTGGCACTTTCCATTTTTAATTTTTTTATTATATAAATGATTGACACATTTTATCTTATAATTCTTGCTGGCTTATTAGCTATTTTGTATGGTTATATTGCTGGGAAACAAGTCCTATCTGCTAGCCCAGGAAATTCTAAAATGCAAGAAATTGCAGGCGCAATTCAAGAGGGTGCGAGAGCATATTTAAATCGTCAATACAAAACTATTGCTATTGTTGGTTTTTTCATTTTGATAATAATTTATTTTGCACTTAGTTTGTGGGTTGCTTTAGGTTTTTTTATTGGTGCATTTTTGTCTGGTACTGCCGGCTATATTGGTATGTTAGTTTCTGTTCAGGCTAATGTACGTACAGCAGAAGCTGCAAGAAAAAGTTTAAGTGAAGGTTTAAACATAAGTTTTAAATCTGGTGCTGTTACTGGAATGCTGGTTGCTGGATTAGCTCTATTATCTATAGCTATTTATTATCTACTATTAATAAAAATTGGTGTCGATCAAAGGGAAATAATTAATGCTTTGGTAGGTTTGGGTTTCGGAGCATCTCTAATATCAATTTTTGCTAGATTGGGTGGGGGGATATTTACTAAAGGCGCTGACGTTGGAGCTGATTTAGTTGGTAAAATAGAAGCTGGAATTCCTGAAGACGATCCTAGAAACCCCGCGGTTATTGCGGACAACGTAGGAGACAATGTAGGAGATTGTGCTGGTATGGCAGCAGATTTATTTGAAACTTATGTAGTTACAATCGTAGCTACGATGGTTTTGTCATCTATTTTTTTTATGAATGATATGTCAATGATGCTATATCCACTTAGTATTGGTGCTGCTTGCATAGTAACTTCCATCATAGGAACTTTTTTTGTTAAATTGGGTGCTAAGAAAAATATTATGGGTGCTTTATATAAAGGTTTCATAGTAACGGCGCTTTTGTCAATTGCAGTTTTATATCCAGTAACAGATAAAATTATTGGTTTAGAAAAAATTTATACTTCAACTAATTTTAAATTTTCAGGTTTTGATCTATATCTCTGTGGAGTAATAGGTTTGATAATTACTGGTTTAATTATTTGGGTCACTGAATATTATACAGGTACCAATTACAGACCTGTTTTAAGCGTTGCAAAATCATCAACTACTGGTCATGGAACTAATGTAATCCAGGGATTAGCTGTATCGCTAGAAGCTACAGCATTACCTGCCATAATTATTGTTGCTGGAATTTTAGCAACAAATAGTTTGGCTGGATTATTTGGAATTGCAATTGCAGTGACTACAATGTTAGCTCTTGCTGGAATGGTTGTTGCTTTAGATGCATACGGACCTGTAACAGATAATGCTGGTGGAATAGCTCAAATGGCAAACCTTCCAAAAAATGTTAGAAAAACAACCGATGCTTTAGATGCTGTTGGAAATACAACAAAAGCAGTTACAAAAGGTTATGCTATTAGTTCAGCTGGTCTTGGTGCTCTAGTTCTTTTTGCAGCATATACCGAAGATATAAAATATTTTTCAAATGTTAGTGGCTCACCTTTAGAAAATATTTCTGTTAGTTTCGATTTATCAAACCCTTATGTAGTAGTTGGATTACTGATAGGTGGAATGTTACCTTATTTATTTGGTTCAATGTCAATGCAAGCTGTTGGAAGAGCTGGTGGTGCTGTTGTGATTGAAGTGCGAAGGCAATTTAAAAAAATACCTGGTATAATGAAAAGAAAAAGAAAACCTGACTATGGTAGACTTGTAGATTTGTTAACAAAGGCAGCAATTAGAGAAATGATTGTTCCTTCACTTTTACCTGTTTTATCTCCTATAATATTGTATGTAATAATTTTATTTATAGCTGATATGGAAGCTGCTCTAGCCGCTGTAGGAGCGATGTTGTTAGGAATTATTATCACAGGTTTATATATGGCTATATCAATGACAGCAGGTGGTGGAGCTTGGGATAATGCAAAAAAATATATTGAAGATGGTAAATTTGGAGGAAAAGGATCAGAAGCTCACAAAGCTGCAGTTACTGGGGATACGGTGGGTGACCCTTATAAAGATACAGCTGGTCCAGCGATAAATCCAATGATTAAAATTGCAAACATAGTAGCGCTACTTCTTTTAGCAGTTATTTCACACTAAATTATTTTCTTTTTGTTTGCATTTTTTGTCTAACGCTAGATAAGAAGCTATATATAAAATTTTCCTTTCTTATTTCGTTAGTTGTAATTTCTTTCGAAAATTCAAGGTCATTCATATCATTTTTATTGTAAAATTTTTTTGAAACAACTAATCCATACTTATCAAACTCTAATACTAATGCATTATTTTTGGATAAATGGTTTCTTCCAAGTTTTAAAAGTTTCCCTCTTGTTAAGGTTCTTTCTATATAAATCCACAAATTATCATTTGTCATTCCTCTGGTTGAGGGCTGCCCAAGAAGAGAAATAGCGTCATTTTTATTTGTTGAACTAAGAACAATTAACTTTTCCCTTTTTTCCAGATATGATATCCCATGAGTTTTGATAACTTCATTTCGTTGGCAGCTAGATAATAACGTTAATATTAAAAATATATTGAGACTTTTTTTCATATGATAAAAAAAACAAAAATAAATATGCAATCTGACAAGTTATATAACAGTATTCTTCAATTATCACGTAGTAAAATTTTTTATACCAAATTTTCTTTAATTGACACTTTTCAGAATAGATTACATCTAATATTTATTCATATGTCTTTCATATTTTGCAAAACACAGCAAAGTGATAAAAATGATATTTTTAAGCTTTTTTATCAAAATGTTTTTGATTTAACATTTAAAAAAATTGAGATAAATATGAGAGAAATTGGTTTTAGTGATACTACTATAAATAAAAGCATGCGATCACTAATAAAGAAATTTTACAACATATTGATTGAGTGCAAAAATTACTCAAAAAAAAGCGCTACTATTAAAGATAGTTTCTTTAATACTTATTTAAAACATAATAAAGTAGGAAATATAGTAAATAATAAAGAATTAATTGATTATTTTAACAAATATGAAGCTTTTTGCTTTGATTCAAACCCTGATAGTGTATTAAGAGGGGAATTTAAATTTAATTATAAAGAATTTTGATATGGCAGTACCTAAAAGAAAAACATCTAAATCAAAAAGAAATAAAAGAAGATCTCACCATAAAATTTCGTCACTTAATATAATAGAAGATAAAAAATCTGGTGAGTTTAGGCTTTCACATCATTTAGATCTTAAGACTGGCATGTATAACGGCAAACAAATACTTGATCCCAAGAAATAATTCTAAATAAAATTATAATAATGTCTAATAAAGTTAAAATTGCTATAGATGCAATGGGGGGAGAGGGGTCGCCACAAAAGGTTCTTGATGGTATTGAAATTTCTTTAAAATCTAATAAGGATAATTTTTTTTATCTTTATGGAGATGAAGAAATTTTAAAAAAAGAAATCTCAAAAAGAAAAATATTAACAAACTATTGTGAGATAATAAGTTGTAAAGATTTTATTCTTGATGACGAAAGCCCTTTATCTGCTGCTAAAAAAAGCAAAGAAACAAGTATGTGGAAAGCAATAGACTCATTAAAAGAAAATAAATCAGATATATCATTGTCAGCTGGTAACACAGGAGCACTTTTGGTTATTTCAAGATTATTATTAAATACCATCGAAGGAATTAATAAACCAGCTCTTGCAGCCTTGTGGCCTAATCAAAAAAATATGAATGTAGTTTTAGATCTTGGAGCAAATATTGAATGTAATGATAAAAATTGGGTTGATTTTTCTGGTATGGGATCAGCGCTATTTAAATCATTGTTTCAAAATGATTTACCTCGTGTAGCATTGTTAAATGTTGGTTTAGAGGAGAATAAAGGAAGCGATACTTTAAAAAAAACATTTAATATTTTAAAAAATAATACAGTTAAAGATTTTAATTTTGTTGGTTATATAGAGGGCAATCATATTATGGATGGCAATGTTGATGTGATTGTTACAGATGGATTTACAGGAAATATTGCTCTTAAGACGGCGGAAGGTACAGCAAACTTTATTACAAAAAATTTAAAAAAATCCCTTAGTAAACTATCTATCCTTCTTTCTTATACTTCTTTAAAGTCTTTTAAAGACAAACTTGATCCGAGAAAATATAATGGAGCAATTTTTCTAGGGTTGCAAAGTCCAGTTGTGAAAAGTCATGGCTCCACGGATTCTGTAGGATTTGCTCATTCTATAAACGTATGTAATAAAATAGTTAAGGCTAATTTGATTGAAAAGATAAAGTCTAATTTAATTACTGTTGACGCTTAACTAATCGAGTAATATTTTAAATAATGGTAAATAAAAATTTTACTAAAAAAGATTTATCAAACAAAATATATAAAAAAATTGGCTTTACAAAGAATCTTTCATCTAAAATAGTTGAGAATTTTTTTGAAGAAATAATATTAGAAGTTATAAAATCTAATAAAATGAAAATTACTTCTTTTGGTACTTTTGAAGTTTTAAATAAAAAAGAAAGAATTGGAAGAAATCCCAAAACAAAAGTTGTGGCAAAGATTTCTTCTAGAAAAGTAGTAAAATTTAAACCGTCATCATTATTAAAAGAAAAAATAAATCGACATGAATAAATCTAATAATGCTTATAAAACTATTGGTGAAGTCACCAAGGAACTTGGTCTTGTCGACAAAAAAACTGGAAAATTGCAAACACACACTATTAGATATTGGGAAACTCAATTCAAACAAATCAAACCTGATATTTTTGCTGGTAAAAGAAGATACTACTCAAAAAAAGTATTTGGGATAATCAAATATATTCAATTTTTATTAAAAGAGAGAGGTTTAACAATTTTAGGTGCTAAAAAAATACTAGACAACACCGAGACTCAATCTATTGACGCTGATAAAAATATAGGTATAAATAGCTCAAATTTTGAAACACCTAATACTATTAAAAAAAGAATTAAAAAAATTTCAAAATTAATTAAAGAGATAAAAAAAATAAAATAATGGCAAAAAAAACTCATGTAAAAGTTAGATTGGTCCCTGAAAGTAAACCTAATAGTCCTTTTTTTTATTATGTAAAAAAACCTGCGGGGGGAGAAAAAGCTAAAGTAAAATTAAAAGTTAAGAAGTACAATCCATCTACACGTAAACATGAATTTTTTGTAGAAAAAAAATTACCTCCACATAGTAAATAACTATTTTTTATTAAAGTTCCTTTTTTCATAGTCTATATAGCTATTAATCATAGACACCCAAATCTTTCTGGTTATTTTTATATCGATATTTTTTCTGATTGATAGTTTCTTAACATTTTTTAAAACTTTATAAATTCTTGGTTTATCAACTATTTGTTTCTTAAATTTTTTTAATTTAATAACCTTTTTAACTAGATTAGTTCTTTGTTTGATTGTATTGAGCAATTTATTGTCGAGCTTATCAATTTTTTTTCTTAGATTATTTAGTTTTTTTAGTTCCATTTCAGCGACAAATATGTGTTTTTTAATTATCAGTTTGAAATGTATATTAATTATATGCTTGAGCAAAATAAAAATATATATGTAAAATATTGGATTTTGTTAATAACTATTCTAGTTTCAGCAATGATTGTTGTTGGGGGACTCACTAGATTGACTGACTCAGGATTATCAATAACAAAATGGGATTTATTTACAGGAATAATACCACCTATAAATATTAAAGAGTGGGAATTTTCTTTTTCTCTTTACAAAAAAATTCCTGAATTTCAGTTATTAAATAGTTCAATGACTTTACAAGAATTTAAAACTATTTATTGGTGGGAATTTATTCATAGACTTTTAGGTAGAATAATAGGTTTATTTTTTTTAATTCCTTTGGTGTTTTTTACAATTAAAAAAATGTTATCTAAAAAAGATCTTATTAATCTTTATTTAATTTTTTTTCTAATATGTTTTCAAGGTTTAATAGGTTGGTATATGGTAAAAAGTGGATTATCCGAAAGAACTGACGTGAGTCATTACAGATTATCAATACATTTAACTATTGCTTTTATTATTTTCATTTTTTTACTATCACATTATCTTAAATTTAAATATTTAAGTTTACACATTATTGGGAAAAAATTACCAAACAATCTAGGTTATTTCTTTCTTTTTTTAGTTTTGATTCAAATATCAATAGGGGCTTTTGTGTCAGGCTTGGACGCTGGTCAAATATATCAAACGTGGCCATTAATGAATGAAAGTTATTTTCCAGATGACTCTAAATTAAGCGAGATATTTTCTTTAAAGTCTTTTGAAACTCCTTCTTTGGTGCAATTTTTTCACAGAAATATTGCGTATCTTATAATATTTATTTTTATTTTTATCTTATTTTTAATCTACAATAATAAAGATTATGAATATTTAAGGAAATCAGCTTTACTGATATTCTGTGCTCTTATCTTGCAAATATTATTAGGAATTTTAGCTGTTATTTCTGGCGCACAGATTGTTATAGCTTCCATGCACCAGATAGGATCAATTTTTTTAGTTACTGCAACCGTAATTTTGACCTTTAGAAATTCAAAAGTTAACTAACAGCTTTTAATTTAGTTTTATTTGAAGCATCTAAAGCTTGACTAAGATCTGCTATAATATCATCAGGATGCTCTATTCCTATTGACAATCTTACATATCCTGGAGTTACACCTGCTGCTAATAATTCTTCAGGTGTTAGTTGACTGTGTGTTGTTGTTGCTGGATGTATAGCTAAACTTCTTGCATCCCCAATGTTTGCAACATGGTAAAACATTTTAAGAGCTTCTATAAATTTTTTACCAGCTTCAACTCCACCTTTAACTTCTACTCCGACTAATCCACCATTTCCACCTTTGAAGTATCTTTTTGCCCTATCTCCAATCTCTCCTTTGTGTAAATTTGGATAAATTACTCTATCAACATTTTTATTTTTTGATAAAAAATCGACAACTTTTTGTGCATTAGAACAATGTTGTTTCATTCTTAAAGGTGCTGTCTCTAAACCTTGAATTATTCCAAAGGCATTATCTGGAGCTAAAGCAGAACCTAAATCTCGTAATAAGACTACTCGAGCTCGAACAGCAAACGCAATATTCGCTCCCGTTAGTTCAGGTACGACTTTCCCCCAAACAGCACCACCGTAACTTGGGTCAGGCTCATTAAATAGTGGCTGCCTCTTTGGATCGGACGTCCAATCAAAATTACCACCATCAACTAAGCATCCTCCGATTACTGTGCCGTGTCCACCTATAAATTTAGTTAAAGAATGAATTACGACAGCAGCACCATGCTCTAGAGGTTTACATATAACTGGAGCTGCGGTGTTATCCATAATTAATGGAATATTATTTTTTCTTCCAACATCAGAAACCTCCTTAATTGGAAAAACACGTAAATATGGGTTGGGTAAAGTTTCTGCATAAATACATCTAGTTTTTTCATCAATTTGCTTTTCAAAGTTTTTTGGATCCGATGGGTCAGCATATCTAACTTCAATTCCAAGTCTTTTTAATGTGTGTGTAAACAAATTTACTGTTCCACCATAAAGATCTGTTGAACTAATAAAATTGTCCCCAGCTTGACAACAATTTGTTATGGCAAATGTTGAAGCAGCTTGACCCGAACTAACTGTAACACAAGCTAGTCCACCTTCCAAAGCCGCAACTCTTTTTTCTAACACATCATTTGTTGGATTCATTATCCTCGTATAAATGTTTCCAAATTCTTTCAGTGCAAATAAATTAGCAGCTGTATCTGTGTCTTTAAATTGATATGAAGTAGTTCTATATATTGGAACCGCCACCGCTGTTGTTGCTGGATCACTTCTATAATCACCTCCATGAAGCGCAATTGTTTCTGGATTTTTTATATCTTTACTCATTAACCCCCCTTTTTTTAATGTTTAATGATATTTTGCTTGTAAAAGGGCTCTTTGTAAAGACTTTTATCAATAGTAAAAATTGACTTTGTTGGTAAATCTCAGTAATTATGCGCCAATTACAATGACTAGTTTTATTAAGAAAAATGAATTGCAAAATAACTGGCTTTTGATCGATGCAGAAAACATCGTTGTGGGAAGACTTGCTGCATATATATCAAAAGTTCTTAGAGGAAAAAATAAGCCTCAATACACTCCACATATGGACAATGGGGATTTTGTTGTTGTAACAAATATAGAAAAAATAAAATTTACAGGAAAAAAATATGAAGAAAAAAAATATTACAGACATACTGGTTATCCAGGAGGTATCAAAGTTACATCTCCAATAATTATGATGAAAAATAAACCTGAACAAGTACTAAAGCTAGCTGTAAAAAGAATGTTACCTGGTGGACCTTTAGCTAAAAAACAATTATCAAAATTAAAAATATATAAGGGAACAAATCATCCTCATGAATCACAAAATCCAAAGGTTATTGATTTTTCTAAACTAAACAAACGAAATTATATTTCTGCTAATTAATATGGAAACGCAAACAAATTTAAATCCTCCGATAAAAAAAATTAAATTAGATTTTAAAGATTCTATATATGCAACTGGAAGAAGAAAAAAATCTATAGCAAAGGTTTGGTTAAAAAAAGGTACTGGGCAAATACATGTTAATGGAAAAAAAATGATCGAATATTTTGTTAAAGAAAATTTACAGATGGCTGTTATCAGACCTCTTAGTTATTTAAAAAGAGAAACTGAGTTTGATGTTATTTCCACTGTAAAAGGGGGAGGGTTAAGCGGCCAAGCAGGAGCAATAGTTCATGGAATTGCTAGAGCTTTAGTAGAATTTGAACCCGAACTTAAACCAACTTTAAAAAAATCTAAATTCACAACCAGAGACTCAAGAATGGTTGAAAGAAAAAAGTTTGGTCGAAGAAAAGCACGAAGAAGCTTCCAGTTTTCTAAAAGATAGTACTTTAATTTTTTCTCTTATATATAATTTTATTAACTGGTATAATTAAAATATGAAAGATTCATTGAATATAGCTATTGCTGGAGCAACAGGATATGTAGGAATAGAATTAATTAAAATTTTATTAAATCACTCAAAAGCTAAAATTCTATATTTATGTGCAAATAAATCTGCCGGAAAAAGAATATCTTATTTTGATAAAAAAATATCTAACAAGAAATTACCAAAAATTTCTAAAGTTGAGAATATAGATTGGAAAAATTTAGATATCATATTTACTGCTTTACCTGATGGAGAAGCTCAAATAATTTCAAAAAAAAAACCAAGTCACGTGAAATTAATTGATCTTTCTGCAGATTTTAGATTGAAAGACCCAAAAATTTACAAAAAATGGTATGGGGAAAATCATACAAATAAAAAACTAATAAAAAAATCTCTGTATGCGATATCTGAATTCTCAAGAAAATCATTGCCAAAATATAATATTATATCCTGCCCTGGTTGTTACCCAACATCTATTCAACTTCCTTTGATACCAATTTTACAAAATAATATGATTAATACTAATAATATTATTATTGATTCCAAATCTGGCTATTCTGGTGCTGGTAAAAATTTAAATAAAAAATTTAATTTTACAAAAATTTATGAATCAGTTAATGCTTATAAAGTTGGTTTTCATAAGCATATGGCGGAAATTGACCAAGAATTATCAAAAGTTTCAAAAAATAAAATTGAAGTTTCTTTCACACCTCACTTAATGCCTGTTTTTAGAGGAATTTTATCTACAATTTATTTAGAGGCAAAAAAAAACATTAATGCAAAAAAAATTTATTCTTTCTTAAAAGAATTTCATAAAAATAATTTTTTTGTTAAAGTTGCTAAATATAATACACCCATAGGTACTGGTGATGTGATAAACACAAATTTTTGTAAAATCTCGGTATGCAGCAGTAGAAAGAAAAATCAAGTTATTATTGTTTCGGCAATAGATAATTTAATTAAGGGTGCGTCTGGTCAAGCGGTGCAAAATATGAATATTTCTTTTAATATTAAAGAAACTATGGGATTATTATGAAAAAAATATTTATTTTAATTATTTTCATTTTCCTATCCAACTGCACCAATATAAATAAAACTTTTTGGTGCGGTGATCATCCCTGCGTAAACAAAAAAGAACAACAAGCTTATTTTAAAGAAACTATGATTGTTGAAATCAGAGAAATAAGTAAAAAAAAACTTAAGAAATATTCAGAAATTGAAGAAATAACTAAACAAGCAAAAAAGAAAGAAGAAGAATATATTTCAGATGAAGCTTATTTAAAGGAAATAAATAAAATTGATGAAAAGGCTCGTAAAAAAGCTGAAAAAAACTTATTAAAAAGGAAGAAAGCTGAAGAAAAAAAACAAAAAAAAATAGAATCAGATATAGCGAAACAAATTAGTATTGAGGAAAAAAAAAATTTGAAAAAAAATAAAAAGTTAACTAATAGAAAAATTATAAACAATGAAAAAAATTCTAAGTCTATTCTTGATGTTTTCATTAATAATAAAAAAACTGGTGATTTCAATAAAATAGTAGAAAATATTAAGAAAAAAAATGAAAAAAAATCCTACCCAGATATTAATGATATACCTAATTAAAATTTATGAATAAAACAGTTAATATAGCAATTGTTGGTTTGGGTAACATAGGTTCTTACTTTTATGATGTTTTAAAAAAAAATAAAATTAATATATTTATTAAGACTGGCAAGATTCCACACATAAAGTATGTTTCTGCCAAAAGTTTTAAAAAAAAAAGAAAGATAAAAATTCCAAAAAATAAGTGGTTTCCAAATCCATTAAATTTAGTTAAATCCAAAAATATTGATATTGTGGTTGAATTAATTGGAGGGGCGGATGGCATGGCTAAAAAGTTAGTTATTGCTGCTTTAAAAAATAAAAAACATGTAATTACAGCCAATAAAGCTTTAATTGCAAAACATGGCGATCACTTGGCACTTTTAGCAGAGAGGAATAAAGTAAATCTTGAATATGAAGCCTCTGTTGCAGGCGGTGTTCCAATAATAAGATCGATAAAAGAAGGACTAATAGCAAATAAGATAAATAAAATTTGCGGCATATTAAACGGCACTACAAATTATATACTATCGTCAATGGAGAACAGCGGTGAAAATTTTTCAGAAGTTCTTGAAAAAGCAAAAAAACTTGGTTTTGCTGAAACAAACCCCACTTCTGATCTTAATGGTAGTGACTCATCTGCTAAGTTAAGAATATTATCTTCTATAGCTTTTAATAGAAATATTTCACAAAATAAAATTTTATGTGAAGGTATAGAGAATGTGAATTCGACAGATATTTTTTATGCAAAAAAATTTAATTATAAAATAAAATTACTATCAATTTCTGAGATTATAAAAAGTAAACTGATGGAAAGAGTCCATCCTTGCTTAATATCAAATAAATCCTTTTTATCAAATGTAGATAATGTTTTAAATGCAATTGTAATTGATGGAAAACCTGTGGGTAAATCAATTTTACAGGGCGAGGGTGCCGGTCCTGGACCAACTACATCTGCTTTAATTTCTGATCTTTGTTCGATATTACGTGGAAATATCAAATATCCCTTCGGTGTATCTTCATCAAAAAGAAAGAAGATTGCAAAATTCAATATCCTAAAGCATGTGAGCTCTTCATATTTTAGAATTGAAGTCAAAGATTTACCTGGAGTTCTTTCATCAATTACTAAAATATTTTCAAAAAACAAAATATCAATAAAAAATCTTTTGCAGAATGCAGATAAAAGAAAAAAAGTTGCTACAATTATTATAATTACTCATAAAAATTTAGAAAAAAACTATATAAAGTTATTATCTAACTTAAATAAAAATAAATTTGTACTTAAGAAGCCAACCTTTATTAGAATTGAAAAAGTATAAAATGAATATAGATAAAATTTATATAAACTCATTTTCTAAAACAACTGAGAGAGGAGCTATTGGTGCTTTTAAGTTTAAGGGTAAAAATGATAAAATTGGAGCTGATCAAGCCGCAGTTGATGAAATGCGCAGTGAACTAAATAAAATTAAAATGAAAGGTAGAGTAGTTATTGGAGAAGGTGAATTAGATGAAGCACCAATGCTTTATATTAATGAGATTGTTGGGACAAATGAAGGGGAAGAATTTGATATAGCTGTTGATCCTTTAGAAGGAACCAATTTTATTGCACAAGATTTACCTAACGCCTTGTCTGTTCTTGCTATTGCTAGGAAAGGAAATCTACTTCATGCACCAGACATGTATATGGAGAAAATTGCAGTCGGTCCCAATTTACCAAAAAATATTGTGGATCTGGATTTCAGTATTGAAAAAAATATTAAATTACTATCAGACGCAAAAAATGTAAAAATAAATATGTTAACAGCGTGCATATTGAAACGTCCAAGACATGAAAAAATTGTTAATAAATTAATTAAACTAGGTGTGAAAATTAACTTTATAGATGACGGTGATGTAGCTGGAGTAATCTCAGTAGCTGATCCTAAAAAAAAAATAGATATATATATAGGCACAGGAGGTGGACCCGAGGGGGTCTTAGCAGCAGCAGCTTTAACTTGTTTGGATTGCCAAATGCAAACTAGATTGGTTTTTCAAAACGCCAATGAAAAGCATCGTGCAAAAAATCTTGGTATAAATGATTTAAATAAAAAGTATTCTATTAATGAAATGGTAAAAGACGATGTTATTTTTTGTGCCTCGGGTGTTACCGATGGTGATTTAGTTAAGGGAATAAAACTAAATGATTCTAATTTTATTATTGAGACACTAGTTTTACATAAAAGTTCAAAAACTAACAAAATTATTACTAGTAAAATAATGAAATGAATGTTCAATCTGTTAGGGGTAAAAATTGGTTATTTAAAAAATTCAATTCTTCTGATGTAAGTTATTTTTGCGAAAACTTTGAATTATCAGAAATAGTTTCAAAATTATTATCAATTAGAAAAAATAGCATAAAAAATATTGATCAATTTCTTGATCCTAAAATTAAAAATTTACTACCCAATCCTTTTTTTTTAAAGGACATGGATTCTGCTATTAAAAAAACAAAAGAAAGTATTTTAAAAAAAGATACTATAGGAATTTTTGGTGATTATGACGTTGATGGAGCAACATCTACAGCTCTACTTTCAAAATATTTTTCATCAATTAATCAAAAAATAGAAATTTATATACCCGATAGACAAAACGAAGGCTATGGACCTACCAACGCCAGTTTTCAAAACTTAATTAAAAAAGGTGCAAGAACTATATTTACTGTAGATTGTGGAACTTTATCATTTGAACCTATAAAATTTGCTCAAAAATCAAATGTTGATGTAATAGTACTAGATCATCACCAGTCGGAAAAAAAATTACCTAATGCTTGTGCGGTAGTTAATCCTAATAGATTCGATGATACGTCGGGACTTAATTATCTTTGCGCTGCTGGTGTATGTTTTGTCTTTTTGGTAGCTTTAAACAAGACTTTAAGAGAAGACAGCTGGTTTAAAGCAAATAACATTTTAGAACCAAATATTATTAATTTTTTAGACTTGGTGTCTTTGGGAACTGTTTGTGATGTTGTTCCCTTAGTAGATCTAAATCGTGCTTTTGTCACTCAAGGTTTAAAAATAATTAAAAATAGATCAAACTTAGGTTTAAAAACTTTATCTGATTTATGTAAAATTGAAAATAAACCTACTACATTTGATTTAGGATTTAAAATAGGACCTAGAATTAATGCTGGTGGTAGAGTTGGTAAATCATCTCATGGTGCTAAACTATTAATTTCTAATGACCCTAAGGAAGCATACCAATTAGCTATTGATTTAGATAAATCCAATAAAGAAAGGCAAGCTATAGAGGTATTGCTTTCAGATAAAATTAACGATGAAGTAAAAAAATTTCACAATCACCCAGTTTTAGTTTTGGCTGGGAACAATTGGCACGAAGGTGTAATTGGAATTGTTGCTTCAAGAATTAAGGATAAGTTTAATAAACCGACTATTATAATATCAACAAATAAAAATTTAGGTAAGGGTTCGGCAAGATCAATCGTAGGTTTTGACATCGGAAGTCAAATTATAAATGCTGTGCATGCGGGAATTGTTGAAAAGGGAGGTGGGCATAAAATGGCCGGTGGATTTACTTTAAAAAAAGATAACATTGAAATTTTTCGCGATTTCCTAATAAAAAATTTTGAAAAAGTAAATATTGATACTGAAAAGACACAAAATTTGTATATAGATGCAGCAATATCAGCAAGCGCACTAAATGAGGATTTTTTTGAAGATGTTAATAAATTAGCTCCATTTGGTTCAGGAAATAGTGAACCAAAATTTGTTATTGAGAATCTAAAAACTATTAACACAAATGTTGTTGGCAACGATCATTTAAGAATAATACTAAGTGGAAAAGATGGTTATGTATTTAAAGCTTTTGTATGGAATGGAAAGAATAGCATATTAGAGCCATTTCTTAAAAAGGAAAATAAAAAGTTGATAAATATAGCGGGAAAAATGAAACTTAATGATTGGAAAGGCAAAAAAAATATTGAATTTTTGATTGAAGATATATCAACTAATTGATTATTAACTTTTTAAAATTTTTGAATAAGTACTTTTCATAATTTTTCCATAAATTCAAAGAACTTGAATAAATTTTATTTCTTACTTGTGTGTCGCTTGCAGTTTTTACTGGTCTTTTATTATTATAAAATTTTAAGCAACTGTCATTCCAGATTAAACCACAACTTTTAATAATCGTTTTAATTTGATTATCAGAATTTTTTATTAATTTTTCATAATGCACATCTGTAAAAATATTATTTGATTTATTTTTCCAGTAATTTATTAGATCTTTATAAATATTGTAAAATTGCACTAATTCATCAATATTATATGCATAATTAAGCTCATCACTTGTAAAATAATTTTTGAAAATCGACAAACAATTGTCACGCGGATCCCTAATACAATGAATAATTTTAGATTCTGGAAAAATTAATTTTATAAAACCTATCCATTTAAAATTAATTGGCAGCTTATCTGTTATGTAATTATATGAACTGGAGATTTTTTTAATTTCATTAGTATATTCGGTTCTAATTTTTCTTAAAATCTTATTTAACTCATTTTTATCGACAGGTATTGTGAGGATGGTATTTTGATAAAAATATTTTTTGATTAATTTGTTAAAAGCATCTAGTTCGCCTCCTCCATAGACATTAGGATGGCTTGATATAATTTGTTCAACTAAAGTTGTGCCTGATCTTGGCATTCCAACTATAAATATTGGTATAGGATAATCTTTTTGTTTTAATTCTAATTTTTCATATTTTACGTTATTGAAACTTTTTTTAATTTTTTTAAATTCAATTTCTTCATTATTAAGGTTAAATTTAATATTATTTCTTCGTAAAGTATTGCTTTTTTCATAGTATAAAAATGCTTCTTTGTATTTTTTTAAATCATCAAATGCTTTCCCTAAGGCAAATCCTAAAGATATTTTTTCTAATTTTGTAGTGTCGTTTTGATCGTATAATTTTATCATCTTATTAACATTTTTGTCATGCGATTTATACTTTATCATTTGACTTAAAATTCTGTATGCTTCATAGAATTTGGGAAAAATTTCAATTACTTTATTTATTGCTTCAATTGCTTCTTTAAAATGTCCTATACTTTTGTATAAAATAGCTAAATTATAATAAGCAATATAAAAATTTGGATTTATTTTAATAGAAGTTTTAAAAGAATTTATTGAATCTTTATATCTGTTTGTTTCAATATATAAATTTCCTAAATTATTATGAGCTTCTGGAAATTTATCATTCAACTTAATGGCTTTTTTATAATATTCTTCAGCTTTTGAAAAATCATTTTTAGTTTTATAAACTGTTCCTAAATTGTTGTGAATTAGATCGTAATTTGGACTAATATTAAGTCCAGTGTTATATGCTATAATAGCATCGTCTAATCTACCTTGTTCATATAAAACTAATCCCATCAAATTGTATAAAAAAACAACATCTGGGTTGTTCTTTATAAGTTTTTTAGCTAGAAGTTCAGCTTCAGAAAAATTTCTTGATGTATAGGATTTTACTACATCTTGAATTTCTTTTTGTAATTTTTTCCTCTTGATATTATCTGTAATTTTCATAATGACATTATGCTACTTTAAGATATAAGCACTATTATTGATTATTTAAACGAATTAAATTATATAGTTAATAAAGAGATATTTAATAGGTCCCATCGTCTATCGGTTAGGACACGTGGTTTTCATCCTCGAAAGAGGGGTTCGATTCCCCTTGGGACCGCCAAAACTTTAGATGGAATACTTTGTTTATGTTTTAGCAACTAAAAAGGGTAATAAAACTACTACCTATGTAGGCTATACAAATAACCTTAAAAAAAGATTAAATTTACATAACAAAGGAAAAGGTGCAAAATTTACGAAAGGAAGAACTTGGAAGTTAATTTATAAAGAAAAATACAATACAAAGAGTGAAGCTTTATCCAGGGAATATTATATAAAGAAAAATAGAAACTTTAGAGAATTATTAAAAAAAAATCATGAAAATCTCAATTTTACTTCCGTATAAAGAAAATTTTTCCCCAACCTATCCTGGGGCAGTATCACTTTTTGTTAAGGACACAATAAAACTTAGCAAATACAAAAAAGATATTATTGTTTATGGAAATACTGATCTTAAACAAATTTACAATTTATCTTATAAAAATATTTTTTTAGATAAAAAATTTATAAATAGTGGGAGCAGAGTTTATGTTAATAAATTTTTAAAATATGAAAAACAAGATCCTTCAAATTTAATAGAAATACATAATAGACCTAATTATTTTCACCTTATTTATAATAAATTTAAAAATAAAAATATTGTATTATATTTTCATAATGATCCTTTGACTATGACAGGATCAAGATCTACCTCTGATAGAAAAAAGTTATTAACGAATGCCACTAAAATTGTTTTTAATAGCCATTGGTCAAGGAAAAGATTTTTAGAAAATATAGAAGGGGCGCATATTAACTCTGAAAAAATTATTGTAATATATCAATCAACAACACCTACTAAAGTAAATCTTAAAAAAAAGAAAAAATGGTTCACATTTGTTGGTAAGCTTAATAAATCTAAAGGATATGATTTATTTGGATCGGCTGCTATTAAAGTTTTAAATAAATATAAAGATTGGAATGCTATTGTAATAGGGGACGAGCAGAGAGCAAAATTAAACTTCAAACATCCAAGATTAAAGATACTTGGTTTTCTACACCACACTAAAGTTTTAAAAATATTTGAAAAAACAAGTATAGCTGTAGCTTGCTCTAGATGGGATGAACCTCTTGGTAGAACTAGTTTAGAGGCCTCTAGCAGGGGATGTGCTACCATTATTAGTGATAAAGGTGGACTACCTGAAACAGTAACTCACGGCATCATCTTAAGAGATCTTTCTGTTGATGCTGTCTACAAATCAATTGTTGCTCTTATAGATAATAAAAAAAAGAGGTTAGAAATTCAAAAACTCTCATTAAAACATTTTTATCATACAAATACTGTAAGTTCAAAAAGTATAGACAAATATAGGGAAAGTCTTGTTAGGGTAAATCACCCTTTAAAGGTAAACATAAATAAAAATAGAAAGTTAAGAGTTTTACATATTACCAATTTTAATGAAAGACACGATGGAAGACTTTTCTTTAATACTGGACGTCGTCTTAATAATGGGTTCATAAGATTGGGTCATAGTGTTTTAGAAATTAGTGACAGGGATATAATAAAAAACTATAAAAGTTTTTCAGACTTAACAGGTTCAAAAGCTCTAAATAGAAAAATTATAAATACTGCTTATAACTATAAACCAGATTTATTAATCTTTGGTCATGCCGATCAGATAACAGGAAATACACTAAGATATCTCAAAGAAAATTATAAAGATTTAAAAATAGCGCAGTGGTTTCTTGATCCATTGATTCAAAATGGACCAGACTATGAAAAAAATAAATCTAGAATACTAAATAAAATTGAATTCACGGATGCAAATTTTATGACTACATCTCCTGATGCTCTAAATTTTTTACCTAAAAATAATAATTCATATTTTATGCCAAACCCGACAGATCAATCTTTTGAAGTGCTTAATAATTATGAAAACAAACACTGTTCAATGGATGTGTTTTTTGCTTTAAGTCACGGAGTTCATAGAGGTATATTAAAGAGAGGCAAATATGATGAAAGGGCAGATTTCGTTAATAAACTTGTAGATATTACACCGAATGTGAAGTTTGATTTGTACGGCATTAACAATGTTCAGCCAATATGGGCGGACACTTTTATTAAATCAATTTCAAATGCCAAAATGGGAGTTAATTTAAGTAGGGGAGCTCCTATTAAGTATTATAGTAGTGATAGGATAACTCAACTTATTGGAAATGGTTTGCTAACTTTTATTCACAAAGACACTAACTTTAGTAACTTTTTTTCAAAAAACGAAGTCATTTTTTATACAAATATTGATGATTTGTCAGAAAAAATTCAAAAATATGCTGTAGATGAAATGTTGAGGAAAAAAATAGCTAAGAATGGGAAAGATAAATATATGAAATGTTTTAATTCAACGATAGTTGCGGACTACATTATTAAAAAGACTTTTGGTGCAAGTTATAAAAAAAATGCATTTTTATGGGATAAAAAATAATTTTTAAATTATAAAATGTTTTCTATAGTTATACCAACTTTTAATAATATTAATTATTTGAAAATATGTATTAATAGTATTAATAAAAATTCAAAATATAATCACGAAATTATAATTCATATAAACGAAGGTAAAGATGGAACTATTGATTACGTAAAAAAAAATAATATAAAATATACATACAGTGAAAAAAATGAAGGTGTTTGTATAGCTTTTAATAAAGCTTCAAAACTTGCAACAAAAAAATATTTAGTTTTAGGTCATGATGATATGTATTTTTGTCCTGACTGGGATGTGATTTTTTTTAATGAACTGAAAAACATTAGTCATAATAATTTCTTTTTATCAGGTACAATGATTCAACCTTTTGAATCTTATATAAATCTAGATTGTGGAAAAACTTTTGCAGATTTTGATGAAAAAAAGCTTCTGGATAATTTACCTAAAATTTCTTATTATGATTTTCAAGGCACACATTGGCAACCATCACTAATATCTCTCGATACATGGAAAAAGGTTGGTGGTTTTAGTGTTGAATTTAGCCCCGGATTAGGGTCAGATCCTGATTTTAATATGAAATTATGGGCTCAGGGAGTTAGATTATTTAAAGGTTTAGGTAAATGTCGTGTATATCATTTTTCATCTGTATCATTAAGAAAAAAAGCATGGAACAACGGTTCAAAAACTTTTTTATTAAAATGGGGTATAAGTATAAAATTTTTCAAAAAATATTATTTAAAGTCAGATGCTCCATATAGAAGCATTCTTACTGATCTTAATAAAGACCTTGGTTATTTTTTTTCACTCTTTAAATGTAAAACAACTCTTTGCTACCTAAAACTTTTAAGATTTCTAAATGTATAATTTAATTAAACTTTTTTATAAATCTTTAAAAGAAAAAAAAATATCTTATTCTTATGGAGGAATAGACAATTTGTTAAATTATATATTTAAAAAAAAGAAAATGGATTTTATATTGACATTGGATGTGGGCATCCAATTAAAAACAATAATACATATTTATTATATAAAAGAGGCTGGCACGGAATCAATGTTGATTTAAGTAAAAAAAGTATTGATTTATTTAACTATTCTAGAAAAAGAGATCATAATGTTAATATTGCCATTTCAGATAAAAAAGGACATGCAAAATTATTTTTTTACCATGATATGTCACAGATAAATACAATTGATGAAAAAACTTATATTTATCAAAAAGCTAAAATTAATAAAAAAATAAAAATTCCTACTGATACACTTAATTCTATTATTGAAAGAAGTCCTTTTGAAAATCCTCAAATAGATTTTATGAGCATAGATGTTGAAGGTTCTGAACTAAACGTTCTTAAAAATTTTGATTTTATAAAGTATTCGCCTAAAATCCTTGTTGTTGAATATCTAGATTTGAAATTATCTCAACTTGAAATTAAAAACTTAAATATTGAAAATGTTTTAAAATCTAAAATTTATAAATTTATTATTTCAAAAAATTATACATTAGTTAATTGGTTACACTCTGATTTAGTTTTTGCAAATAATGATTTTAAAGATTAAATTTTAATTTTGTTTAAAGCGTTATTTTTAAACAAATTAGCTTCTTGTATATATCGCCTTACCATCTGTGTAGTTTTGTGTCCTGTCATTGCCATTATACTACGTTCTTCTGCACCTAGCTCAGCCGTTGATGTAGCAAAACCAGACCTTAAACTATGTCCTGAGTATTTGCTTGAATCTAATCCGGCTAAAGCAGCATATTTCTTTATGATTAAAGCAACACTTTTATCTGAAATATCAAAAATTTTACCAGAGTTACTTGCTGATTTTTCAATCCATTTTTTTAAAGATTTTACAGGACAATATGTTTGATTAGAAAAGTAGGGGATACCTTTTGTCATTCCTTCTCCCGATTGATCTGTTTTTGATCTTTTTACAAATATTTTTACACCTTCTTGAACAAAGTCTAAGTCATCATGGTTTATCGCTACTAGCTCTGATCTTCTGAACCCACCAGCAAACCCTAACAGTATTAAAGCTCTATTTCTTAGTTTTACACCTTCATTAATTTCCTTATCAATCACATCAATAATCAATCTTAAATTATTGATTAATATAGGTTTTTTAGCTTTTTGGTGGCTACCTTTTATTCTTTTTATGCCCATGAGGTTCTCTGTAATAATAGGATGTTTTATATCTATATAATGACCTGAAATCTTATGGATGACGCTTATAGAGGCTAATCTACGTTTTAAAGTGCTATATTTAGATATTTTAGATAAATGTGTTAAATAAATACTTATTACTTTTGATTCAGAGGGCATCGGTTTAAAACCATTTTTAATACAAAATTTTGCAAAATCTTTATAATCTGACTTGTATGCTCTTAGAGTATTTAAAGCTTTTGAGTTTTTTAAATTCTTAAGAGTTTCTAATTCTAAGGTTTTAATATCTGTTATTAAATTGTTCATATATTTCCGATAACCATTAATTATCGGAAAATATATTAAGTGATTTTATAAGTCAATAGTTATATTTTGAAAAAATGATAAGAGATTTAAAACAAAATGATTTCGATAATTGGTCAGATTTATACAAGGGATATGCTAATTTCTATAAAGTTCCAATGAATGCTAAGATTTTAGATTTTGTTTGGACTTGGATACATGATAAAAATCATGTTGTTAAAGGCATTTGTTATGTATTGGAGGGAAAAATCGTTGGAATAGCTCATTATAGAGCAATGCCAAGACCTCTTAAGGGTCAATATATGTGTTTTTTAGATGATTTATTTGTAGAGCCTAATTACAGAGGTCAAAAAATAGCTCAAAAGCTAATTAAATACTTAAAATCTTTATCTAAAACCAATAATTGGTGTGGAATTCGTTGGATAACCCACTCTTCTAATGAAAATGCAAAAAGATTATATGATAAAATAGCTAATAACACTGGATTTGATCTTTATGAACTTAAAGGGGACTAAATTTCAGGTAAAAGTCTGGAAATACATTAAAACTATCCCAAAAGGCAAGGTTAAGACCTATAAACAGGTCGCTATAGGAATAAATAGACCCAAATCAGCTCGTGCTGTAGCGAATGCTTGTGGTAAAAACCCATACGCTCCTCAAATTCCTTGTCATCGAGTAATTAGAACGGATGGCGGTTTAGGTGGTTACTCGGGAAAAGGTGGTATTAAAAGCAAAATTAGGCTGCTAAAATCAGAAAAAAGTGTTTTTAGTGTTGGCAATGTTTAAAAATCGTAAAAAAATAATATTGGATAGAGGTCCCAGTTGGCCCGATTATAAGGCAGCAGAGCCATTTGTAATACGTTATTATCCACTTTTTAGGCAAAGGCCTAAGTGGTTCCCCTTTAATATTTTTATTCATAAGCTATTAAAAAGTGATTTAGGTGATTTACACGACCATTATTGGACGTATTTAACAATTATACTTAAAGGTGGGTATTACGAAAAAACAGAAAAAGGTACTTTTTGGCGAAAACCTGGATATATAGGTTTTCGAAAATATAATCATAAACATAGTATCAAGATACCAGATGGAAAATTTGCTTGGACAGTACTATTTGTTGGGCCAAAAAGAGAGTTAAAATTACACTCAAAATACTCTAAAAACCTATAATTTATGCTATATTTTATGTATTTTGGCCCCTTTCACATGAATATTTACATTTCACCTAACGGTTGTGGTGTTTTTAATGAATTTCTTAAAATTACCCCTTCTATGGCTCTTTAATCCCTATATTCCAATACTGCAACCCTCAGTTTTTTTATTAATTATAAAGGTTATTTTATTGATTAATTTAATTACTAATCATAATTTCTTTAGATATATGGAGTTTTTACAATGAAATTATCGGCTTTAATGAAAAATATATGTTTATTTTCACCATTATCGCCTTTTATTAGGCATAACAATTCTAATTATACAATAAATTATAAAATAATTTAATTAGTCCATTTTAACTAATTAAAACAATAACCTAAATATAGTAATTAAAGTATTACTTAAGCTTATAGTAAACTTTTATTTACTTTACTACTCTCTCTAAAGGATATATAAATTCCAGAAAATACGATAACTGATAGACCGATCCAAGACCAATAGTCTGGAAAATCTGAAAAAAAATAATAACCTAAAATTACATTGGTAATAATCTCAAAATAGGCAAAAGGTGCCAACTTAGAGGCATCAGCATATTTAAGAGATAGTATTAAAAAGAAATGACCTAAACATGCAAAAACTCCCATAAAAGCTAACAACAGCCATTGGTAAAAAGTAGGATTAATCCATACCAGAGGAACTATAAAAGAGCCAATCACGAGCCCTACTACACCGGTTAATAATAGAGTTAACAAAGGATTGTCAGCTGTATGTAATTTGCGAGTCACAATAAGGTACAAACCGTAAAAAAAACCTGTTCCTAGGGCTGCAATAGTAGCTAAGTTAAAATCTATAAAACCGGGACGAATTACAATTAAACTTCCAATAAAACCAACAATCACTGCCGACCATCTTTTTAGTCCAACTTTTTCTTTTAAGAGAAATGGAGACAAGGCAGTAGTAATTAATGGTGCAACAAAAGCTAAAGTCAAAGCTTTTGCCATTGAAACGATAGAAATAGAATAAAAAAAAAGTACATTAGCAAAAAATAATAATAAACCCCTTACAAATTGTAACTTAGGTTCAGTGGTCCATATTAATTTTTTTCTAAAGAAAAAGAACATAAAAGGTAAAGCAAAAAAAACAGTAAAGAAATACCTGGCCCATGTAATTTGAAAAAAAGATAAGTCAGTACTAAGGTACTTAGCAATGACATCCATAAATGGTAGTATTGCCCAAGCTAGTAAATTGTAAGAAATTGCTTTCACTATTAGTTAAAGTATTTCAAAGAGATAAATACTACAACTATTAAAGTAAAGAATGATAAGAAAGTAGATAAGGCAACAGTGCTGGCTATACTATCAGAAATTTTTTTTGGGGAGTAAATTTTTCCAATTAAGTAGGTCAATATTGCAGAAGGCATTGATGCTTGAATAAACATAACTCCAGCTTCTATTCCAGAAAGATTAAAAAATTTAACAAAACCAAAACCGACAATAGGACCTACTAATACACGAATAAGAGAATATATTAATGTTTCTTTAATAGAAAAAACCTTAAGTTTTGATAATGCTATTCCTAGAGACATTAATACCAAGAAAATTGTAGAATAACCTATTAAAAAAGTAGCATTTACCAAAAAAATAGGTGACGGAATTTTGTAATAAACAAATATTAGTGAAATAAAAAGCGCATAAACAGGTATACACTTAATTAAGGGTTTGAATGAAAATTTTTTACTAGCAAGAAGTATATTTATACTAAAGTGAAAAACTAATATCATTGATGTGGTAGCTGTAGCTATAGCTAAACCTAATTTTCCATAAGCAAACATACAAATTGGCATACCCATATTACCAGTGTTTGGAAGTATTAGTGGTGGCAATAACCTAAAAATATCTTTTTTTAATATTTTGAGTATTATTACGCCTATTATTGAAAAAATAATTACGTAAAGAGTAATGTAATATGAAAAACGTAAAAAAAGATCAAAACTTATATTGGTTGTTGTTAATGAGTAAAAAATAATAGCAGGTAAACCAAAATTCCCAGCAAAAGTACTTATAAACTTAGTGTCAAACTTTGGGTCTTTTTTTCCGTACCAGTAACCAATACCAATGGTAAGAAACACCGGAAACAGAACATCAAAAAGTTTAAATAAAAGCTCCATTATTATCTATCATCAGAACCTTTATAACCAATAGCTTCTTCAAATTCAGAAAGTCTTTTGTATATTGATCTTAATTCTGTAATTCTGGTCCAGTTCTGCATAAAAAGAGAGAAACTCGATTGAACTTCTCGGAAAGCACTCGATGTTTGTATAAGAACTCCTAAAGTCATCGCTCCTGTGAACAAGCCAGGTCCCATTAATAAATATGGAACAATTACCATTGATTGATTGTATAAAATTAACCAAAGATCAAAATAACTATAGTGAAGAAAGAGTCTGTGATAGTTATATTTTATGCCAGTAAAAAGCTCTAATATTGTTGGGGGCTTAGCATATTCAACTCTATCATCTTCTCCATAAACAAGCTCTTTTCTAAAAGCAGCTTCAACTTTTTGATTGTTATATTCCAATCCGGGTAACTTCATTCCAACAAACCAACTTATCAAAACTCCACCTAAACTAGCTATTAAAGATATATAAACTAAAGAACCTGTAATATCTTTAAGCCATGGTATAATCACATTTGATGATAGTCCCCAAAGTATTGGTGTAAAAGCTATTAATAGCATTAGAGCTCTTAAAACTTGTAGACCTATACTTTCAACTATTGCAGCAAAAGCTTTACAATCTTCTTGAATTCTTTGTGACGCCCCTTCTACTTTAGCATCTACCTTTTTCCAGTAAGGCATGTAAGAAAAAGTCATTGCCTCTCTCCATCTAAAAGCATAAAGACGTGTAAAGTAATTTGTAATTGTATAAATAATTACATAAGGAATTGCTAATTGAAAAAAAAGATAGATTTTATCGTAAAATTCCGAAACATCATGTTCGGTAGCTTTTTGAAGAATATCATAAAAACCTTTGTACCATTCGTTGATTTTTACATCTATCCAAGTTTGTGCAAGCAAAGATCCTATTATAAAAGCAAAACCTCCCCATGCCCAAATTCTCCATTTCCTGCTAAAAAAAAAGCTTTTAATCATAAATTACTTTAAAAAATTATCTGTATACGATTTTTTCAAAAATCTACTTATTTTAGGTTCAACAATGTAATAATTTATATTGTTCTTTTTAGCGTAGTTAATTGCTTGTTCTTTAGTTAAAAATTCTAATTTTACTTCTGACATTGTATCATTAGATGTTTCCCAGCCCATTAAAGGGTTTATGCCAGTATCGTTAGTATCAAACTCTAATAGCCAATATTTACTATTTCTCAACCCTGATTGCATTGCAGTTTTTGCTGGTTTATAAATTTTTGCTTTTTTCATATTTAAATGGTCGGGGCGGCAGGATTTGAACCTGCGACCCTCTGGTCCCAAACCAGATGCGCTACCAGGCTGCGCTACGCCCCG
>Ga0114997_10000480_pt1 | contig 32564 bp, 15 predicted proteins | sample ArcticOcean_MG_C_2_FD_87045 | JGI IMG/M metagenome (GOLD analysis project Ga0114997, IMG submission 87045) | Marine microbial communities from western Arctic Ocean - ArcticOcean_MG_CB4_136 | ecosystem: Environmental > Aquatic > Marine > Oceanic | place: Arctic Ocean: Canada Basin | collected... | reverse complement strand
TCCAGCGTCGGTCCCCCACGGGTCTTCGCTGTCGTTATTACGGTGGAAGTGGAATTGTTGGATATTGACCTCGCTTTCGATTTCATCGAGTGCGTGCTCGACCTCAACACAATTCTCACACCAGGTTGCGGTATAATATTCGGCTATTGCCGGTAAATCGCCCAATGTAGAGGAAGATTCTCCGCTTTCATTAGCATTTAAGCCGACTCCACCAAAGGTGAATCCGACCTCGAGTTGTTCGGCTTGGCCGCCTTGAGCTATTGGGAACATGCTCAAGCACAAGAGAAGTGCCAAGAGGGCCGCTGCGCTGCGCATGGTGTTGGCTGGATTAACTTTGATTTCAATGGTTGTGACCGATAAGTCATGAGTGGGTTCAAGAACCCCTGCCGCAGAGTCGAGTCGTTGGGCGGCCCACACAATGATGATTCAACCTCAATCTACCTCTATCGGCCTCAGCATGGAAGCGGTTCCTGCCGGCCGGGCGATGCCCGAGTGGTTGGTTAAATCGTTACTATCTGGTCGTAAATTGATGGTGATCCATCCGACAGAAGCTGCGAGAAAACAAGTGATATCGAGTTTGCTCAAACAAAAAGGTGGCGGAATAATCGATACGACCCATCATCTGACGATGGAGAGACTAATCGGTATTTTGCATCTTGATCTCCGCTTGCCAGCCGTGCTTGAGAACGATGGGCCACTATTCGAAAAATGTCATCGGGCTCTGGCTGATGCGGCTAAAGGATACGGTTTCCCGCTCTTACAACCAAATCCACAACACCGATGGAGTAGGTCTCGAAGTCGAAGAATATTAGCCCTCCATCGAGAGTTGATATCCTTGGCTAAACCCTGGGATTGGCCAGATGACCCCGGGGCTCAAGAATGCGATAAAGTATTGCGATCTTTGGAAAAAGAATTGCAAGCAACCCACCCGGCCCGACTCGATAGGTCGGTTTGGCTCGAATTGAAAAAATGGGACCAGCCGCCGTTTACACTACTCGATGTCGAAGGCATCATCATGCTCGACCACGCTTGTGGCTTGAGTGAGGTGAAGATTGAGATCTTACGAGAGGTTTCGAGGCTTAGTCCGATTCACCAACTGGTGAACCCCGGATCACACCGCCTCGGCTTTCACGGTGAATATATCGCAGATATAAATTCGGTTAGGTCGGCAACTGCATTGCCGGACTGGGTCCCAAACCACCCGGTTTGGGCTGCGCCTGCTGAGATTGATTGGGATGGGGAAATCGGCCAAAACCGAGGTAGAACAATTCACCATTTGATGGTTGAATTATCGACTCATACCCATTTGGCTCTAGCCGATATTTTGTCCCGAACCGAGGAGGATACCATCATAGTAAGTGGTGACCCTGATGGCTTAACAAAGAGCCTAGAACCTTTTTTACAAACCCTGGGGATAAAGTTAGCAAAACCTTCGAAAACTGCACTCGATAGCCCCTCAGTTAACCGGTTGTTATCATTTGTCGAACTATCTCGAGGCGAGGAAGCTTGGTCGCAAACGCGTCTTAGCGCCTTGGATGAACAAATCGGTTTGCCGATGTCTTGGCCGATTTTGGACCAGATTCATCCCTCATACCAAGAATGGGTTCCTCGTTTACATATAGGGGTCTTAGCAGACATTGCTCGAGGTTTCCATCTGCTAGGTGGAAGGGGCTCGCTAGCTCGATGGTTAGCGACGCTGGGGGAAGCAAAACCACGGGCCGGAGTCGAGCCAAATCGTGCTAGCAAGGAATTGGAAGAATGCCAATGGTGGTTAGCTTGTTTAGCCCATTGGATGACTCCGATATTGCCTGCCCACGACCAAGAAGCGCTGCCTGAGCGCATTATCGGTTGTTCTTCAGGTGAGGTCTTACCCTTGCCTAAACCTGGCAAAAATTCGGTCGAATGGTTCGATTCGCTGTTAAAACAGATAGATTGGACCGCATTAGCAAATCGCGATGTTCTAGCCGATGATTGTATTTCTGGATTACAATATTTGGTCGACGCCTTCGACCAAATAAAAAACGAGATCGATTTTGCAGCCGACGATTTCCACGAATTTCTCAAAACCCTCGCTCAAAATACCAAAATTCCACCGTTGCGGGCAAGCGACCAAGAAATCAGGATTCTCTCGCCTCAACAAGCCCAAGGTTGTGAAAGCGAATTGCTAATTTTGGCTGGCATCGATGCCGAAACCTGGTCATTGCGACCCGCTTCGATACCTTGGCTTGACCAAGCGAGCAGGATGAGCCTCGGACTACACCGCCCTGACCACCCTTTGCGTCAAGCCCGGCACCATTTGCGCCACCTACTAAATTGTGCAAAATCAATTATAATCATCGACCCATCTTTGGAGGAGGGAAAGGAATTATCTGGGGCCTTGGATGAGTGGTTCAGTCGTTTGAAACGCTACGGGGGAATCGAGGATCTCGGGGCAGCACCATATTTTCTGAACCCAGAATCATGGCATCCTGATACCGTTGACCGGGCCTGGCGAATCTTCCAAGTTTCAGCAGATCAACAGCGATTGGTTCATCGAGTAAACGCGATGGAGGTCTCCGAGGGGGTGGTCCGTGGCCACCGTAGCGGAATCCTCGGGCGTGACCAGCGCCAAAGAGCGGGGCTCGCCACAATCGAAGGAAGGGTGCCTAACAGCGGACCTCTCAATATGAAGGGGTTATTGCCCGCAGCGGAAATCGAATTATTGGCTGACCAATTATCGCGTCGAGCCGATGGTGAAGATTTGGCTATAGGAGACACATTCGGCTTTGATGATGCTAATTTTCTTATTCAAACCGCCGACCTAAAACTCTTGCCGACCAAGAGAAACCCAGCCGATGGTAGAGGTGCAGAACAATGGCCGCACCTCGGGGTAAAAGGCAAATCAAAACTTTCCCTCCCCATCGACCCTCGACCGATATCGCCTCCGAGTACTAGGATCGAAGAACTCGACCGGATGACCGGCCGTTCTCATATCGAATTGAAATTGCCGGACATTTGGTCACAAGGCCGATTGCAAGCCTGGTTAGATTGTCCACGCCGGGCTTGGTACGACCGTCATATGTATCTCGGGCGAACCGAAAGTATCGACGAGGATTTGGCTGCAGCGACCCGGGGTGATATCGTTCACTTGGTCGAGGAGGCATTGCTCAGAGCTCATGGTTTAGACCAAGACGGCAGCCAACAAACCGCCCAACCATTACATTTAGGCCCGATTTCAAATCTCGATAATGCGTGGACCGTCGTCCTCGATACCTTGGCGGCTAAAGCGACTTGGATGCGCCGAGCCGACGGGATTTCAGCTCATCGCTGCCGTGATTTAATTGGGGTTTCACCAGAGATTTGGATCGAATGGTTGGAGACCAATGCGCCGATTCCAATCGGCGGGCGGCTCGGTAGAATGCTGATGGTTGATATGTCGCTGTACGATGTAGCACCAATCGCTAGTGAATGGCAGTTGAAAACCGAAAAAGAAGATTTCGTAACCATCGAATCATTCCGTTTGCGTGGACGAATCGACAGGGTCGACCAACTGATGCTCGGCGACCACTATATCGACCAAACCGCAGAAAAAATCATCCCGCTCGATTTTGATTTAGGTGACCCGGTTAAGGCCAAAAGATTGGTGATAATACGGGATATAAAATCTCTAGACGGACCGGGCGACGATGGATCTGACCAGCGCCATCTCAAGGGTATTTTCCAAGAATTACAATTGGCATTATATGCCCGTGCGTGGGAAATTGCAAACCCTGGCGACAGGGTGGTTGGAATAGGCGCGACCCAAGTTGGAAATTCAACTCAAGCATTCGTCGAATTAGACCCCGAGTTCTTCGAGGTTTGCCAAGATTTAGCAATCGGAATCCCAAGTAATCAAACCCATGAGCATTACCGAAGAGTTGGCGAGGAATTACCGGCGAAATCCAATGCATTCAGGGCTTGGATGCGGGAGCGAATCAGTACCGCTCAAAGGGTTATCGAGAATGCGGCAGCCGGAAATATCCACCCCGAGCCATCTAAATCCTGTTCGTATTGCCCGATTATCGAATCGTGCCCAAGTGCTAAGCGAGGTGGTTGGTGATCATTCCTTTCAACCATTCACAAAGTCTTGGTTTAGACATTAATCGCCATATTGCATTAGATGCTGGCGCCGGTACTGGAAAAACTACTGTGATGGCTCATCGATATCTTCAACATTTGTTGACCAAAGACCAGCGGGCAACCAGATTGTTACCCCCAGCACCCCGAATCCCCCTCAAGGGAATGGGTGCGATTCGCTGTCCGGCAAAAGAGCGAACCGCCCTAAAGGATTGGCAAGGTCTGCTGCCAACCGAAACGGTTGCCATCACTTTTACCCGCAAAGCTGCAGCCGAATTAAAAGGTCGAATCAGACGTTTGATCGCTTCGCTTCGAGCAGTGAGCCCCGGGGCGGATGATCTCGACGGTTTCCACGATTTACGGCTTGATGACCAAGGCGATGTCTCGATGCTTTTATCCTTGATAGACGACGCACCGATATCGACCATCGACTCGTTCTTTTCAGCCTTGGTCTCACCATATATGGGCTTGGTTTGCGATGACCCGGCAAGTGAACAAATCGATGACGACGGGGCGATTATCCTACGTGAAGAAGCGATTCGCACCGGTTGGAGATTACAGCGAGGAATACAAGGAATTGAAGCCGGGATGAGCGGTGATATCGAGTCGTTTTTACAGGCGAGAGACCGTCTTTCGATCCGCCTTGGTGGTCAAAGTGCTTCGGCTACGGTCGTCCGTGGGATGTTGAGAAAGTCCTTATTTGTCGAAGAAGCGAACCGCCGAATATCTTCTAACTCAGGTGATCGCGTAACCGTTGAGCTACTCGACTCATTATTCATTGGACCGGTCGAGGACTTTATCGACGATTGGTACGATGAATTCAGAGAATATATTTGCCGTTGGAGCGATGCATGGCTCGACGGCGGAGGTCATTTTGTCAGCGGTGCTGATGCTGATATTGGTTCGACCAGATTCAGATATGTTCAACGGTTATGCAGTATTCCAGCCGACGATATGATGTCGAAATTGCAATGGATTTGGTTAGTTAGTCATGCGATTACTAGCGCTAGAAATCTCGGAGATCTAAATTGCAAATCCCTATTTAGAGCTAAACCGCCGAACGGTGAGAATTGGCCGAGTGGAATCCTGTCGAAAAAAGAAAATAAAGCGATGACCGAAGCCAGCAAAAATATAGTTACTACTAGCGCTGAAAATCAAGCAGGCAACATCCGGGAGATGCTACATTGTTCGCGCGGGCTATTATTGAGAAAATTAGGCCAAGCCTCCTTCTTGCTCAATCCACTATTCGACGACCCAGAAGAGGTTCCAGGTCAAGTTGCCCACCCGCCTCGGCTTTTGCGCGAACTCCCTCAAACTCCTCCTAGTTCGCAGATGCGATTGACGACCGATTTAGAACTCGAGGTGATGGAAGATCTTTTCGTCGTCCACGATGGAATCCAATCGATATTGAGCAGATTAAAATCTCAAGAAGGGGTTCGTGACCATGACGATATGCACCGCTTAGCCGAGGATTTGCTCCTCGCCCGTTGCCCCGTAGTTTGTCGGTCATGGTATCCGACAAAAGTGATCGACGCACTAGATTCGATGAGCGATGCTTGGGATGACGGCCATTTGCATCGGGCGATTACCGCCAGTAAAGAAAATGAAAAAGTCCATTCCGATCTGATGCGAAGAATCGACATCTTGCGGGATTTACGACGATGCTATCGCGCCTTTATCATCGATGAATATCAAGATACTAATCCACAGCATTTTAGATTGCTCGCTCGGCTTTGGGGCCGAAGAAAACTCGAGCGGGATGAGCCAGCTCCACCGGCTGGGCCTTGGGATCCTACCATTTGTATAGTCGGCGATATGAAGCAGTCAATCTACCGATTCCGCCAAGCCGAAGTCACGGTAATGAGAAGAGCGGTCGGTTTGATTCGTCAAGTTAACCGGGCCGAAGCCCAAATGGAAGCTCGAACCGATGACCTGCGTCAACCGGACGCAGCCCTCGATCCTCGACCGATTCCGGGCAAAACCAAAGGCGCACTCAAATTTGTTCAATCGAGTAAATTGCTTGAGGAGGATTCCAAACGAGATCAATGGATTTCATTTTTACTCGATGATGACGGCAGGAAAATCGGCCAGGATTTGCTGGCAAAACGCCGGGAAGGCCATATCGAAATGAGGACCAATTATCGAACCCTTCCTCGATTATTGACGACGATGAATTATTTATTCGAGGATACTTTTGATTCACGCCACCACCTATTGCCGGGGCCTTGGCACGCTGAAGCCCAAGATTTGGCCGCTGGCAGAGAAGAGGTTAGAACCGCGGCTCTCGAGTGGATTTTACCAGCACGGACCGGGGACGAACCTCGACCGATGGACCCGTCCGAACCGATAGACCCATTCTTGCATCGAGGCTCGTCTAATCGTGAATTAGCCGCGGACCTGATGGCAAAACGCATAGCAGCACTTCTAGATGGTAATACTGCTCAAGTCTTACAATCAGAGGACGGTTCTTGGGTCGATGTTGGCGAACAAGCGGGTTTAGTCAGGCCGAGTGACATCATGATATTGGTCGCCTCAAGAGGTCGTATCCCATTGATAATTTCAACCTTGGAAGCACACGGTATTCCAGCGATGGCCGATAAGCAGGGCATATTGATGCAAAGACCGGTAATTCAACCTTTGATGGCGTTGCTCTGGGCTTGTTGTTCACGAAGTGAAAAAGCACCAGCCTTAGCCTTAGGACGAAGCGTAATAGTAGGAATGGACGATTCAAGTCTCAGCCAGCATCTGGCAAATTCTGAAGGCGACCAATTAAAGGCGTTAGTTGAGGTAGCCCCAACCAAAAAAGTTGCAAATCTTCTCGATAGACTTCATTATCTGGCCAGCAATGGTGATGTGCTCAGCGCATTGAGATGCGCTATCGACCATTCTGATTTACTCTATTCATATCCGCGTGAAGGTGACCGTCAAGACGTTGAAAATTGGTTGGCGATATACCAACAGGTCAGCAAGATGGTCGGTGGCGATGCAGCATTGATCCTCGCCCGGCTTCGTCGCCTGGCCCAACTCGATAACGATGGACCAAAAAGCCGGTCCGAAGCCGCAGGTGGTGCGGTACAAGTCTTGACGATTCACGGGTCAAAAGGATTGGAAGCACCGGTGATAATCGCTTACGATATTTTTGCGACCGGCACTAGAGATGCAGCGTTTTCATCATCGGCAAATGTTTTGGTCACCCCTGATATCATCGCTGGGCGAATCCACCCGTGGCGCGGTTGCGCTAAACCTCAAAGCGGGCTTTGGACTTTAGCTAATCTGATGGATGACGGTCAGCAAAGAGCAGAGCGCCGACGCCAATTTTACGTCGCTCTTACCAGGGCGAGAGACCGATTGATAATCGTCGGCAGCCCTTCGAAAGGGGCCAAATTGGATAAAGGTGGCTCCATCCTAATAGAGAGATCAGATGGCAGGCAAAATATGGGTCAAATGTTCCTCGACGGCATGGCCCATTCGAGTATCGAAGCCGGCAATAACGGCTGTTCTTGGTCGAATGGCGGCTTGGACCAAACCGGTGCGACCCTTGTGTTAAACCCTGGAGATTTGGTTGCAAATAGCCAGCTTCCAGAAGACTGTGTTCAGGGAATTTCTATCTTCCACCATCCGAATTGCTTTGAGCAAAGAGCAGCCGAATCCCCGTTGGCAACATGGCGCAAACGGCTGGATTTATCGAGCCGGCCGAGCGATACTTCAGCCACCCCAAAAATCAGAAAAATACAGACCACCATTCCACTAGCCTCACATAGTCTAGATGTTGCATTTAGTTGCCGTCGCCGTCATTGGCTCGGTGCAAAACTGAATTGGCGGGCCGAAAAATTACAATTATCTTCAGATTCATCATTGGATGATTATTGGCCTTCTGCGACCGAGTTTGGAAGTTTATTCCACCGTTTGGTCGAGATCGGTTTAGCGAATCCAGGCTCTGCATGTGAGGATTTAGATCTTACTTGGACCCGTAGCCAAAGCGACCGATTGACCGATGCTAAAACCGTAGATGAAGTGATGGCTCAATCTAGTATTATAGATGAGACTATTCTCAAAAGAACTCGTTTGAGATTAATGCATTTAGCCAAATTAGCAAGAGAAGGCTCCCTTGGAAAACTATCCCAAGGAGATGAGTTCGATGGCTTCAGAGTTGATGGTTTGAGAACCGAATTACCATTCTATATCGCAATCGAACACTCGACAAAGTTGATGAGAGATCAATGGAGCCCAGATGGTGATAAACCGGTTGCAGAGGTTGAAAAAATCACTACTACATTCGATGGCAGGGCCGATTTGGTTTTGGCTTTGAGCGATGAATCCGGGCAAGGTTGGCTACAGGTAGTCGATGCAAAAACCACAGGCTGCCTCAATGGGTTCAAGTCGAATAATGCCGAGGAAGGTAATGAAATTCAAGTTGTTAATAGCGTTGATTCGCCATTTGCGAGCAATCGTCCAGAGCACGATATTATTCAAGAACACAGATTACAATTGACGCTGTATAGCCTTGGGTTGATTTTGGAGGAAAACCAAAAACCAGCGGCTCAAAGAAGAAAAATTCTCCCGCCCGCAATCTTGGTCGCAGCCTCTGGGCGAATGATTAGAATGAGCGATGAAGATTTCCAAAATTCTCTGACCGATTTAGATGGATTACTTGGGTGGATGGGCGAAATCGCCGCTGGTGGCGATGATGTTAAACCGCCCAATAGGCTACCGGTAGAAGCGGCAAAAACCTGTGAAAAATGCCCTTATTTCGCCGGGTCAATCAAATTATGTGGACCAATAGGACATCCACTCGGTCCGAGTTAAACCTCTCAATGAAACCATGTTTCATCATGCTTTGCCAAGCATGACCAAGGTGCCAGGAAAATCTTTTTTTGCAGCAACTTGCCAAATTTCAATATCTTGAAATCCTGCTGCGACCATTGCCTCTTTCCATTGGTCCATCGACATGGTAGTCATATGAACTCCCACATATTCTGGCCACTCTAGACTGGCGGCATGTTCGAGATAGTGATCGACCCCGGCGATCAGATAACCATTCTCTTCAAGCCAGGATTCTCTGATGGTTTTCAACATCGAAGCAGGATCCTCAAGATAGTATAAAAATTCCATCGAATGAACCAGATCAACCTTTGATTCCGGCATCCACTCAGGTAAATATCCATGGTGATAAGGATTGGTTGAATCGATTGAACGAGCCTTTGCAATCATCTGTTCTGCTCCATCAACCCCTTCGGATTTAACCGCTCCTAACTCGGCTAATAGCCGAACTACCCAACCATTTCCACAACCCAAATCTAAACTTTTAAAATTCTCCGGCAAAAGTGGAATTACTCGATTCAGCATCAGTTCAACCGAACCAGCATGGCCTTTTTCCATACCTACATCCTTGCCCGATAGGGCCCATTGCGAGAATACCTCGGTCGCATCTGCCATAGCAAATGTCCCATCCGTCTGGTCTATCAACCTGTGTGCGCTCCCAAGACCATGTCCCTCAACCCAACCGACTTGAGTGAGTATGTTGAATCTAAATGGGAAGACGATATAATTCCTTCACTATCCGATTATATCCGAATCCCAGCCCTGTCCGAAGCATTCGACCCCGACTGGGAGAAAAACGGCCACATTGAGGACGCTGTCCAGCATATTGCTGCGTGGTGTGAGGCGCAAAATATAGCCGGTTTAACAGTTGAAATCAATCGGATTCCAGGCCGAACCCCGCTGATTTACATGGAGGTTCCAGGGACGATAGATGAGAATATTTTACTCTATCAACATCTGGACAAGCAGCCGGAATTTGTCGGCTGGCACGAAGGCTTAGGGCCTTGGGAGCCGGTTCGGCGTGGCGATAAATTATACGGGCGTGGTGGTGCTGATGATGGCTACGGCGCCTATGCCTCACTAACCGCAATCAAGGGTTTACAATTGCAGGGAATCCCACATGCCAATTTGAAATTGATAGTTGAAGCCTCTGAAGAATCGGGCTCACCGGATTTGCCGGCTCATCTGATGAGTTTGGCTGATAGGATAGGCGTACCTTCGCTTGTCGTTTGCCTTGACAGCGGCGCTGGAGACTGGGATCACCTTTGGTTGACGACTTCGTTGCGTGGCGTTATCGTGGCGACATTGGATGTTGCGGTCTCGAGTGCCGGTGTGCACTCTGGAGATGCTGGAGGCATTATCCCGTCCTCGTTCCGCATCGCTCGTAATCTTCTCGACCGGATTTCGGATTCGGAGACCGGGAAGATTATTCTCGACGAATTATGGTCTGAGATTCCACAACAGAGGATTGACCAGGCAGGAAAAGCCGCTAAAATTCTTGGCCAAGAGATCCACTCGAAATTCCCTTTACTCGAAGGGGTATCGCCTAATGATGATGATTTGACAGAGTTGATTTTGAACCGAACATGGCGGCCGGCCTTTGAGGTCACAGGAATCGATGGTGCACCTGCTTGTGCTTCTGCCGGCAATACTCTCAGAACAAATACAAAGTTGAAATTATCGATTAGGATTCCAGCCGGCATCGATTGCCATGTAGCAAGCGCCCTTATCGAGAAAACCCTGACCGAAGACCCACCCCAAGGCGCCCATATCACCTTTGATTTAGAACATCCAGCCGGCGGTTTCAACGCCAATCCATTGAGCGAGTGGATGCTCAAAGCGCTCGAGATAGCTTCGACTTCGTATTTTGGAAAACCGGTTCAATTCATGGGCGAAGGCGGAACGATTCCATTCATGCCGATGCTACAAGAACAATTTCCCGCAGCCGAGTTCATGATTACAGGGATTTTAGGCCCGGAGTCCAACGCCCATGGCCCGAACGAATTCACCCATATACCGTGTGCTAAAGCCGTGACATGCTGTGTAGCACAAGTCATTGCTTGTCACCATCAGCACCACGCTTGAACCGCTATCGATAGTGGCCTTAGCAGCGTCGGCTTGATATGTGGGAGATTGGTGGGTCAAGGTGAAGGCGTAGCCTTCGGTGAGAATGATGTCTGAAACCAGCACCGTCACTCCTGAGGTCAGGATAAAAGAACTCGAAGAGCACCTAGGCGAAGAAACCGAACGGCTTCTCAAACTCTATTCGGCCTATGAGCAGCAAGAAAAAGAACTACTCGATACCAAAGCAGAGGTCGAAGTTCTCGAAACAGAAATCGTCGATAGAGAGATCGAAAAAGAGAGTCTAGAGTCTTTATTGACCGAAAAAGACGCTCGGATTCGCGAACTTGAATTCAAGTCTTCCAAGACCGGCAAGCAAGTCGAACATCTCGAACCAGAACTCGAGAAAATGGAAGAGAAATACGCTCGTGAAAAAGACCGCTTGGGTAAGGTATTCTCGATCGCAGAAGAGTTGGATAACGATCTACGATTAGCTGTGGTTGAACTTCAGACAAGAGATTCGTGGTACATGGATCACATGTCATTATTCGAAAACCTAAACAAGGCTATTCAAAACCGTTACGAAATGATTGAAGCAGCAGCAGAGGCAGAGCGCCAATCCCAGCACATGGGACGAGCTATTGCTGAGCGAGTGGAAGAGATGGTCGAAGCGAGAGCCGCTGAGATGACCATCGATGAGGCTTCAGATATCGATTCGGTCGAATCGGATTCAAGCGAATCAGCCAGCACCGATGAAGGTGAAGAAGATGAGTGGAAATGGTCAGAGAATGTTTTGGCCGGAGTCATGGACAAAAACGGCATTAAAGATAGAGATGCATTCATTGAATTCGCAAAAGCGTACGATATAGATGGTAATCGCTACCTCAAAGGTTCTGAAATCGCCGCAGCAGCAGTCGACTTCATCGCTCAAGATAGCGCTGACCAAGAAGCAACTGCTGATGAAACCCCCAAAGATACCGACCCCGAATCCAGTTCTGACTGGTCCGATGGTCAAGATCCTTGGGAAGGACAGTAGAGGTGAACCATTTTGGCAATGTTGGCCCGAGGAGGCCTAATGCCGGTTCTCGTACCGACTTTAATGGGCTCTAGTTTCATCTTGGTGGGCTGGGTTGTAGACCCATTATTCGGCCTCGCTCCCGCCTTTGGAATTTTAACTTTGATGTTAGCAGCATTCTTTGCAAATTTTTGGCGGGATCCAGACCGACCTATTCCAAAAGAGAAAGGGCTCATCGTCAGTCCGGCCGATGGCCATGTAATGTTTGTAAAACGCGAGCGAGCGATCGGCCGCCGCCCATCTCCTGAGGAGATGGACGGTGCTCAAGAGGACGAGTTTACCGGTACTTGGCACCAACAGCCTTGCGAAAACCCGCTGGAATTTTCAACCGAACAAAGATTTGAAGCGGTGCCAGAAGGGGAGGAAGCCGATGACGATGTTTGGCGAGTCGCGGTATTTATGTCGCCGCTAGATGTTCACGTCAACCGTTCTCCAATCGCAGGAATTATCACAAGAATGGAACACAGAACCGGAAAAGGCAAACGCCGCGGGCCATTTTTACCTGCCTTTAGAAAAGAGAGCGAATTCAATGAAAGGGTTCGCACTCTCTTTGCTCGAGAGGATGGTTTGATAGTTGAAGTCATGCAAATTTCAGGTGCTTTAGCTCGGACCATCATCCCATGGACCGGTGAAGGCGATCAATTGCGCCGGGGTCAAAGATTCGGTATGATTAGACTCGGAAGTAGAGTGGATGTTAGAGTACCAGCAAACCGATTCGATCCGTGTGTAGTGTCGGCTGAAGCCGAGGATCAAATGCATCCAAAGGGAGAATTTGTTCAAGCGGGTTCGACAATCATCTTTCGAGAGGTGAAGGCGTGAAAAGGGAACTTTTCCCTTTTCTTCTAATGTTGGTCATGATAATGCCAACAGGGTATTACTTGGCCGGAAAACAAGTTTACGATGCGGTTGCCGCAACCAATACTGATTGCTGGGGAAATTTCGACCAGAACACCCCTGAACATTTTTCCCCCCTTAGACATGAAGTTCCTTTGGTCAACGCAACAAATACCGAAAACATCACCGCCGATATAATGGAAAACATATCTCAATATTGGTGGCCGGGCCACCAGAGTGCCTTTATCGAGGTACCAAATGAAGACCTTACTCTATCAGCCTGGTACTATGTTTCAAACAGCAGCGCACCATGGGTTATTTTTGTTCACGGCATTCGTGGTTGTAAAGCCGGAGGGTCAATTCTGCTCCCGGCTGGAATGCTGATAAACTCCGGATTCAACGTTATGACTTTCGATTTGAGAGATCACGGCCAATCCTCAATAGAGGACGACCGAGTCTCGGCCGGTCAAAAGGAATGGCGCGATGTGGTAGCGGTTCATGATTGGCTTATCGAAAATGAGGGGGCGGAAGTTGGTCGAATCGGATTATTCGGAACTTCGATGGGCGCTGGCACTGCGGCGATCACCTTTTCTTTAGAAGAAAGGATTCAATCGGTTTGGCTCGATTCTGGTTTTTCAGATATGGGGCTGATAATCGAAGAGGAATTGGCTTACCAAGGCCTGCCAACATTTTTGAGTGGCGCCGGGGTTTTTGCCGGCAAAATTGCAACCGGCGAGGATTTGGTCCAATACTCACCACTTACTGCAGCCAGTGACATTGGCCTACGGCACATGTATGTGGTCCACGGTAATCAAGACCCAAGAGTCAAGGTTCATCATGGCGAAAGAATGTGCGAGTTAGCCAAGATAAATGCGATTGAGGGCAATGTAGAATGTTGGATTACCGACTCGGTTATTCGCTACGATGTGGGCGAAGGAATGGAAGCGGACCAACACGTTTCATTGATGCTTAGCGATACCGATGAATATGAATCAAGGCTGATTTCATTCTTCAATTCCTCATTGTATTGAGACGGGTTAGGTTGAAACGGGAAAGGTTGGAGCGATATGCATGGCAGGCGACACATTGAGGATGGTCGGCCAGTCTGAAACCCGCGCTCTTAAGATTCACGATTTGGTAAAAGCACCAGCAAATACACCTTGGGCTTTGGAGCGAAAAAACAGCTGGGATGCTAAATTCCCCGCTACGGTTTACTATACACCAGAAACCCTTGCAGATGGCACTCCAACCACAGCACTCACAGTCATTTTACGAACTAAGGGCTGCCACTGGTGGTGGTCTTCCGGCTGCACTTTTTGCGGATATTTCAACGATACACGCGATGATGTAACCAGTAAAGACCTCCACGCACAATGGGAATACTCATTGGCGAAATTTGATGATTTCGATACCATGAGAATGATCAAGGTTTACACCTCGGGAAGTCTACTCGAAGATCGGGAGATACCGGTTGATTTCCAAGAACGAGTTCTCAGAGATAGCCATGAGATGGGCATGGAATTGGTCGTCGAGAGCCGAACCGAACAAATAACTGAAGAAAAATTGGCTTGGGCGACCAAAATTAATCCAAAATTCTCTGTCGCAATCGGCCTTGAGGCTTATGACGATGAGGTTTTACGATTTCATGTAAACAAAGGATTCAGCATCAAAAGTTGGGATCGAGCGGTTGAAAATCTACAAAAATTCGGATTAAGGGTCAAAACATACCTAATGTTCAAACCACCATTTATGAGTGAAGGTGATGCGGTAGTCCACACAGCAAAATGGATCCGAGATGTGGCTGAGCGTAGTGATGAAATTTCGATCAATCCGATGAATATTCAGCGAGGCACCGTGATCGATAGATTATTTCGAGCCAATGAATATCGTCCACCTTGGCTCTGGTCGTTGATCCGGCTGATAAATGATGTTCATCACGATATCCACCCCAGTAATGCTGGAAACGGAGCCGAGGACCAGATCTGCCGGCTGCTCATCCATCCCACAGCAGGCGGAAAAACCCGGGGAGCACACAATTGTGGAAAATGTGACTCGGAGGTTGTTGCGGCAATAGAGCGCTATTCGGTCAGCGGCGACCTGCTTGAATTGGAAGGCTTGGAATGTGAATGTAAACAGGTTTGGCAACAGGAAATCACCCTCGATAATTCAGTACCAGTGCCGCTTGGTGTAGGTATAAATCGTCGTGGCGATGCTTTGGCTCATCTACGCTCACCTTGACTAATTCATTGGTCAATGTTTATGGCCACACCGCAGGTGGACTGAATGACCCCTATGGGGTCATGGTGATATCATGCCCATAAACAATCTAATGCCAGACGTTTCCGAAGGGAATGCTGAACCAGCAGCATCACGAGTGATAATTGTAATCATGGCGGTAGGCCTAGTCGGTTTATTGGCCATGTTCAGCAATATTTTCGGCTGGGATCAAATCCCCCTCATCTCGAGTATCATTCCATTGATGGGTAACCTCGGCGGCTCAGGAATTTGGTACTATTTGATTGGCATCTTGTTAGGCAGCGTTTCGATTATTGCCAATCTTATCGTAGGAGTACTCTCAGATTGAGTAGGTGATTATCATGAGTTCAATAATTATAACAGCAGCAGCATTGATAGTATTCCTTGGTTTAGTTTCCCATTATACTCAGAAAGGACTAGGCGAAATGAGCGCACCACTACGCCAATTCGGAATGTTCTTACTCGAAAAAGCACCCGGTCCAGCCACAGACCTGTTCCAAAATAAAGAAGGATCCGGGGCAAAAACTTGGATGCAATACGGTGCTTTCTGGCTAGCATGTGCCGGTATCGGCGGGTTCTTGGCCTCTTGGCACACATATGACCCGGCCGCATTGGATTCTCTGTCAAATTGGGGCTGGTCTTGGGACGATGGTAGTGCAATGCAATATTTCAATCAAGTAGCGATGAGTACAGCGGTATTTTCCATCCTTCTCGGTGGATCTATGGTCGCTCATTCTAGGGCTACAGGGAGTGACCTCGCAAGTGAGGCAAACGCTTCCTTGATGGCTATGCTTTGGACCCTCCAAACCTTAGCAGTTCTTCTCTTACCAGTGATCGGTGCTTGGCTTGAATTCGACTTTGGCAACCTTCAACTGGCCCTATTCGGTTTGATTTCGGCCGGATTGGTTCTCAACTTATTGGTCAATGTATTCATCACCTCTGGAAGCCGTGGCAATACGCCAATCGGTGTTTCTTCATGGTTTTTGATGATGGCGCTTTCGACCCTTTTCTTCAGTCGAGTCATCAGCTTATTTGGCGAGTTATTCGACAGTACTGGAATGGTTTGGATCGCCGATATTATCTCGAATGGGTGGGTTCCACTCGCACTGATGTTTGCGGTAGGCTACCATGTAATTCCTCATGTTAGCGGTCGGCCTATCTGGTCGGGTAGCCTTACCAAGGCCTCAATGTTGTTACTCTTTGTATCGGTACCACCATTTTTCTTAGCACAAGCAGGACACGCCAGCGGCCTGGTTCAAGCGTTTGGAGCAATAGCGGTCACCATTGGATTATTCCCAATTATCGGTGCATCGGTAAATATGGTTGGAACTATGCGCGGCGATGCGGGTTCGGTCATCGGCAATCCAGGGGCGGTCGCTGCAACAGCAGGCGCAATCCTTTTGCCAATCTTTGCTCTTATCGCATTCTTTACCGGACTCAATGTCATGGTTGGAGATGGAACTATGGCGACGATGGCAGAGACTACCAATATGGCTTATCTTTATGTCATTGGAGGTTTATTCTGTTTAGCAGCACTATTCCATTCCTACCCCATTGCAGCAGGACGTAGCCTCGAGGGCAATTCCTCTTGGGCAACTTGGTTGGTCATCATCGGCGGTGTCGTTTCGACCATTACCGCTTTGATGAGCGATTGGAGTATCAGCGCTCTTACCGATGGAGGGGTCGAGGACCCAGCCAGTGCGGTTTCAGGATTCGGCCTGACCGCAGCCTTTGCGTTTTACGGGATTACAATCGGTTTCCTTTTGGCCGGTTCTACCATGGTCAAAACTCTGCTTTTCGGTTCTCCACAAGCAACTGGAATCAGCGTCTCAAGCGATATTTCGGTTTACAATTTAGTAGAGGGGAGCACATCGGTTCGTACCTTGCTTGGCCGTGGAGTCGGCATGGATACCACATTGATTATCGGTTCGTCCGAAGATGAATCAAAAGGTGGAATGACAATTATCGAAGTTAGTGCAGACCTTCACCAAGACAAAGTCGATGAATTCCCAGTAGAATTCGATGAGAACTTGGTCACCTTGACCCGCTGGTTATGCGGTCGAGGGACAACAACTGCACAATTCTTTTCTTGGGCTGATGTCGATAACTCAGGAGAGGTCGACATGTTTGAATTTGCAAATGCGCTCAGCGTCGCAGATATTGCAGATCTACCTCCTTGGGATATTACCAAACTTGTTGAAGTATTGGATATCAACGGCGATGGCCGCCTAAATTTACCAGAGTTAGACATCGCTTTACTCAATATAAGAAATAAACTCGGAATCGAATTCATTGCTTTTGAAGCAACCGAAGAGGTCGAAGAGGTCGAAGAGGTCGAAGAACCTGCTGAAATGGTTGAGGAATCCGAAGACGATACAGAATCCGAGTCGGAGGAATCAGAATCTGAAGTTGATGACGAGGTCGATTTGTCCAAGATGAAAAAAGCTGAATTGGTCGAGATGGCAAAGTCGATGGGACTACCATCTAGCGGCAATAAAGCGGTCTTGATCGAGAGAATCTCCAAGGCGTGATAGGTTTGCGAATCGGCTTGGTAGGCAAGCCAAATGTCGGCAAGTCGACATTTTATAGTGCAGCAACTCTTGCAAAAGTCGATATTGCAAATTATCCTTTTTGTACCATTGAGCCAAATGTTGGAGTCGCATTTATCGCGGCCCCAAATCCATGTCCTTGCAAAGACCTTCGAGCCCGACTCGAAGCCGACGGCCGTCTTGGTCCAATAGAGGAAGATGATGAGAGAGCCGGGAGTATTTGCCAGCCAAGAACCGGATCTTGCGTCGGCTTCATCAGGCTGGTTCCGACCTTTTTGGTCGATGTTGCGGGCTTGGTCCCCGGGGCAAATGAAGGCAAAGGCCGAGGCAATGCTTTCCTAGCCGACCTTGCAAATTGTGATGCTTTGATCCAAGTGGTCGATGCAGCAGGCTTAACCGATATAGAAGGCAATCCAATAGCGGCATTGGAGGATAGTCAAGCCTCGATGCAAAAGGAGATCTCGTTTCTACGAGCAGAACTCGATGCGTGGATAACCGGGTTACTCAACAATGGTTGGTCGAGAGGATCGAGGCGGGTTCAAGCCGAAGGTGACAAAGGAATGACCTCATTTTTACACGAAAAGTTCAGCGGTTTAGGGGCAACTCTTGGCAATGTACTCCAAGCCCTAGATGATTTCAGGACCCTGTGGGGCGACCTCGATAGCCCTTGGATGTGGGAAAGTGAGCGGATAGGGTCCTTGGCAACCATGTTGCGTAAGCAATTATTCCCAATCCATATCGCGGCAAATAAGGCAGATGCAGCCAAAGGAAATCCTTGGCAAGACCTCGATGTAAACGGCATGGTCCAACCATGTATGGCCGATATGGAATTAGCACTTAGAAGAGCGGATAGCGCGGGGATGATCTCATACCGCTCAGGAGAAAACTCGTTTTCAATCGCTGAGGAATCCAAACTCAACGATGCTCAGAAAAAGGCATTAGGAGCGATGAAAGAAAAATTAACAAGCGCCGGTAGTACGGGGGTTGCAAGATTAATTTCAGATGTTTTGTTTAAACAATTAGACCACATAGTGATTTACCCGGTTTCTGATGAAGGCAGTTGGGTCGATGGTGATGGAAAGGTATTGCCGGATGCTTTTGTGGTTCCTAACCAAATAGAAGCTAAGGCATTGGCTTACAAAGTTCACAGCGATTTAGGTGATGGTTTCATCCGTGCAGTCGACGCAAGAACCAGAAGAATTGTAGGGTCGGATCATCCTTGCCAAAACAATGATGTCATCAAGATTCATGCCAAAACATGAGAGCAATAATCTGTTCAATGGCCCTTTGGGCGCTCGTATTCAGGGGTAAGTCGGGCCATATCGGCAACGTGCTTGCCCGAAAAAAACAGCATGTAAAGCGGCAATCCAATAGTAGATGCGACCAATAGTACGAGAGTAAACCAATTCCATGGGCTAACCTCGGACAACTCGATTATCCATACGAACCAAAGGATGGTGAGCCACATTGCCGGAGCCCAGCGACGTGAGATAGCCGAAAATCTTGCATTGGCGGTCGACTGGTCGTAAAGAGATGCGACCTCCTCAGGGTTGACCAACCCCTCCTCGAGGCCACAGCGAACACAAACTTGAGACCGAGGTCCAATTCCGTGAATGAATTGGTTGCGCGGATATACTCCGAAGCAATGACGACAGGTCGGCATGAATCGAGCCAGCCGCCGCCGCCTCTTCAATAATGCGCTACACGAGCGAGGAATTCGGCAATGATATCGAGGCCGTTTTTAGAACCGATAGATTCGGGATGAAATTGTAATCCATAGATATTTTTTGCCCGATTGGACACCCCCATGACCAAGGTATTGCTTTGGTCTAACTCACTGATAACCAAAGAATTAGGTTGGCCACTAAGGACGAGAGAGTTGTATCTGGTCATCAGATGCTCGCCTTTTGCAAGCAATCCATCTCCGGTTGAATCGATCTGAACCGGCACACCATGTACCGGGCCGAGTGGGCTTTTGACCACCTCCATCCCATCGGCTAAACCGAGGGCTTGAGCACCGAGACAAATCCCCAAAGTTGGAGTTTTGCCCGCTATTGCTCTTCGGGCATATTCCATTGAGATCGGGCTGACCTCCGGCCGGCCCGGGCCAGGGCCGATGAGAATAGCATCGTGATTTAGTTCGATTATCGGGCCGCGACCATCGATTAACTCAACCTCGCAGCCCATCGATTTCAATGCGTGGACAATGTTTTGCGAAAACGAGTCTAAATTATCGATAAAGGCGATTTTAAGATCAAATTTCGGGGGGTTTTCTAATGGTTTAAATTCGACATAAAGCGGATAAATCCCTAACTCGCCTCGGGCCAATGATTTTTGGTCCGCCTTAAGCCAACCACAGGCCCGCCGTAATGCAGCTGCCTTCCAAATCGCTTCAGCGACCTCGGCTTCGGCTTGACTTCCGATTGTTATTCCGCCTCCAGCCATCACGCATCCATTCCATGATTTGCCCCCCCAACGGGCCTCCAAGGTTCGAATCATAATATTCCATGTGCTTTGGCCATTATGTACATCGACCCATCCCATCGATCCACACCAAAATGAGCGGTTTTTTTCTTCCAATTCATCGACTGCGCCACAGACCACGGTTTTTGGGCAACCGGTAATACTGCCGCCGGGAAATAGGGCTTGTAAAGCATCCAACCCGTCTTTTGATTCCTCGAGTTCACCGCTGACTTGGGAGACTAAATGTTGGACATTTGCATAAGCTTCCACATCGAAGCGGCTTTGGATAACCGTTCCAGGTTTACAGACTAAACCGAGTTCGTTTCGCTCGAGGTCGACCAGCATCCTATGCTCAGCCCGCTCTTTTTCATCGTGCACCAAATCCCGTCTTAGAAGACTTTCTTGGTCGATATCAGACCCTCTTGGCCGAGTTCCTTTTATCGGTGCGGTCATAATGTTTTTTCCTTTGACCTCGAGGAGGATTTCGGGAGAGCACGAGGCCAAAGCTAGGCCAAGATCCGCCGCTTCGATATAACCGGAAAATGGCGCAGGATTACTCACCGATAATCGATGAAAAATCTCAGCCGGATCCTCGCTCAATTCCCCGGCCCACCTCCGACCAAAATTTAGTTGATATAATTCACCGTCCCCGATAGAATCCTTGATTTTATCAACGATATCGGCGTGTTCTTGATCGCTATGAGATGATGTTTCAACCATCGGTTTTGGATCAGACTTCAATTCTGGAATCACCACTTCTTGTTCTGACCATTCTTCGACCAACCACAATATGGCAAGTATTTCACCTTCGACCGGAGGATATTGTAATTTTATTGGCTGGGTCCATTGTACCAAATCATAAGCTAAAGCCCCAGCCCAAACCGCACCCTTTGGAGTGTGGGGTTTTAGAGCCCTCAACATTTCAGATAGCGATTTTGAATTGAGCAATCGAGTTGCTCTCCAACCACCGGCAGTCAATTCCTGTAAACTTGCTTGCATCGGCGGTTTGGTTTGACAAATTATCGTCTCGCCATTTAACGGGGAGTGTTTAGAATTAGCGCTGATATTTGGTTGGGTGATAACCAACCTGGTTTTCATTCCGGTAGCAAAGAAACTCTTCCGGGCAAGATGACTTTTTGGTCCTCCTGATAAGAATAGAATGCGGTCTTGGCCTTTAGCAGCCAATAATGAATCGATCATAGCCAATCAGCCCCGAGTGCAGAAATACAAACCTGTTGTAAATTATCGCTGCCATCGCCGATATCGATATCGTCGAGCACGGTCAATCTCGCCGCCCCCATGCCGGTGCCAAGCAAAACGACCTCCTTTGCCCGGGCGACCAATCTTTCGTTCAGCCGACCTTCATTGATGATGAATCCAGCGTTTAAAATCGCCGGTTTACATATTTCAAAAGTAATGGAATCCACCCCGCCCATGCCAGCCTGGCTGATCCAAACAGTTCCATCGTGATCTAATATTACCGGCATGGCCCGGTCTGCGTCGACGATACAGAATTCGTGAACCAATAAGGCGACATCAGCACCTTTAGCAAAAACGCTTTTTGAGATTTGGCGATATGGAGCCCAATCTCCATGCTTGAGACCGGTGAGCTTTCTGGTCCAGCGAGGGGCACCAACGGTAATTCCTTCAGCTTGGATGTGAATATCCTGGTAAAAAGGGATGGTTCGAATATCGACATCATCGGTTGAAACAGTAATCCTAACAAGCCCATTCAAATTTTCAGGCAAAATAATATCAGGGACATTAATGCCTAAAATTTCACCATGGCGCTTCAACCGCGCGAGGTGAAATCCGAGATGGAAATAATGCCCATCTCGGGCCCTAACGGTGGTGAAGACCGCACTCTTAGGTCCTGGCATTAATCACTCACAACAGGTCGTCCAAGAAGGAGGTGTCGATTGAACTCTGCCCTGATTGTTGAGGCTGGTTAAAGTTCTGAACCGGTGCAGGTTGGAAGGATTGTTGTGGTGCTTGATAGCTTTGTTGAGCCGGTGTGAATGCTTGTTGTTGGCTTTGGACCGGATTCTCGATTCGTTGGGCTGCAGAGAAGATATCTTGCTGGACCTTAGGCTGAACCGAAGATGGAGGTGCAACGGCTGGAGCAGAGAAATTATCCGCTTGGTCCCAACCATCTCGAGATTGAATTCCCCAAGTTGCTTCTTGCATGTCGAAATCTTTGCTTTTCTTTGGTCATCCGCCGCGGGAGCGAATCACCAATAATAATAGCAATATTGCAACTATTACTAATCCTACTAGCATCATTTTATCCGAGCCAAATAGTTGACCGAAGTCGGAAGGTGTTTCGTCTACGGTCTCATCACTACCTTTGACAGAATCTGGCGGCATCACCTTGATTGAATCAATCATTTCCCGGTGAACGATTTCGTCTTGAGCAGCAACCCCGACCCACCATTCGCTGGTATTATCCAAATCAGCATATGAGTTCGATGTAATCAATAGAGAATTGATTGCTGAAACCTTGCCGACCATTGTCGCATCATCGGTTTCGATGAATTCTTCATCGGAGATAAAGACGACATAAGATCGGACTGCAGCATTATTTGAGTGATCCCATTCGACCAAAATTGAATTTCCAACCCAACTCAATAAAACTCCATTGATATCCGGTAGATGAGCGCCGGCATCTTGGAATCCATCATCTATCGAGATAGCGCTCACAGTAGCCAAATTACTCATGTGCGCATTTCCAGAACTGTCGACTGCAACCACCGCGACCGTAACTTGCATATTTGGAACGACAGGTGTGTCATGAGCCAATAATTCAATTGAGATAGGCAAACTTGGACTTCTTCCGAGGGTTTCTATCGGAGTAACGGGGCCGTTACCACCTTGACCGACCGAATCGAAAGAATATGCAGCCGCATAAATCTCATAGTGGTCGATATCGCTTGCATCGGATAAACCAAAGTCGAGAATTAGCGCGGTTCCATCGTCAAGAGGCCTGTCGATTAAATTGATATCAGTCAATTTATCCGGTGCATCTTGGTCGGCTAAGTTATCGATAGGTATGACCGAAACTGTGGTCAAACCGTCGAGGTAAACATTTCCTTTGATATCGTGAACGGTGACTGCAACGAATAGTTCAACATTTGGAATAACTTGTTGTGGACTTGCAGCCAATAGGTTATTTCCACCGTATAGGGCGGTGTTAACCAAGATTTCAATCGGTGATTTTGCCTCATCGACCCATTGTTTATTCATCTTTATACATCCACAGAGAGCAGAATCTGTTCCGGCAATTGGTGCTAAATTGCTCAGGTCATCGATCGGGTATTGAGATGCCCAAATCACATAATAATCGAAATCATCGACTTGGGATGGAACCCAAGCGACATCGATTGCAGTTCCATCATCATCTGGGTGATCCCATGCACTCAACTCCCCGATTCTTTCAGGAATCGAGGATTCACCAATATTGTTGACATAGGGGGTGACTTCGAGAATTATCACATCGCCGGTGTCAGCGTTAAGCCATTTATCAGAAGCGACCGCACCGATGAAATATGTTTGTCCATCGATGAGTGGGAATCCATCTATCGCATCGATGATGGTCATATTCGTCTCACAACCAGGGACGATTATCGCAATTGAAAAATCATCGACCGAGGCCGGGATATCATCTCCATCACCAACTGGTCGCATGTAAACTGTGATGAAAGCACAATCATCTGCAATCGAAGGGGTCCAGCCCATCTGGACTCGACCACCGTCGTCATCAGGTACGTCCTCAGCCCAAATATCGGCCAATTTCGGTGGAGCAACACCGTCGTTCAAACCACCGGTTGGAATCACGGGTCCGATGATGGTAGCATTGACAATGTCCTCTTGACCGCTTAGGTCAACACAGGTGAAGCCAAGCCAATGAGGTTGACCCGCTTCTAATGCGATGACGGTTGAGTTGCCATCTTGAGGTATAACTGAGGTGTGAACGCTCATGCCGAGCACATCTGTTATTGGAGTGGTAGATGCATAGATTTGAGTACTCGCAAGATCCAAAGCCGTACATCGAGCCCATTCGACCGCTAAGTCGCCCTCATCTCCGCCATCGTGAGGGGCTCCACTAGCCCAAAGCGGTGGTACAGGAACTTCGTCAGATGACGAAGCCGGTCCGATTTGAGAACTCGGCGTTCCATAGCGCCCATCGGCATATTTCACTACGACGACCGCATAATAATCGACTCCGTCTTGAAGAGCTTGGCCACCGATAGTGGAAATTTCTGTTTGCAATCTCGACGAGATACCGATGCTAGCATCGGGTTGGAATGGTTGTAGGTCGACTACGCCAGGTTGAGTCGCCCAAGGCCCTTCGTTGAGATAGACGACATATGAAGAGAAATCATCATCGTTAACCTGTGTCCAATTGAGGACTAAATGACCGCCACCATCATCGGGCCTATCCCACATAGAGATCGCCTGAATTGGAGTTTCTGAGCGGTGCCAATCATAGTCTAATTTGATCCACATACTACCATTGCTTGGAGATTGTAATCGTAGCGTAACATAATTGGTACCATTGATAATTCGCCCATTATCGATGATATATTGCATATTTGTCATCAGATTAGAAGCATTGGAAATGTCGAGGGTCGAATTCCACAATAATGAGTTCATCTTGACCCAAGTTGCTGCTCCAACTACGGGAGAAGATAGTGTCAGTGGAACCGTTTGCATCAAAATTCCATGAGGGCCAGTAGTGCCGTCATCGGATAATGTTACCGTATTAGCAGCACTCACCAAAGTGATGGCCATACCGGGATGGGTCATATTGGTTACATCGGTAAACGCATTGTTGAACCCGATGCTGAGAGGAGATGCTCGACGCATTGTCGACGACTCTCTCTCCTCATGGCTTGGATGGAAGAAACCTCTCAAACCATCATCTGTTGAAACCCATATATTAGCTCCGACGAAACTAGCGCCGCTCGCACCGGTAACGCCCTGTGACCAAGTATTGAATGAATTAAAATTCGAAGGGATTGACCAATCGATTGCAGCGATGCCATTTGTGCCTACTGCAATCAACCGATCTGCGTTTGAACGCATCTGTTGAATTGGCCAGCCTGAGAAATAATCCCAACTCAAGAAAACCTCATGCTGGTTAGAACTTCTATTCCAAAAAATCATCGGACTATCATCGGTTGCGATGAATAGTCCTCGATAATCCGATGCTAATGCAAATACGGTATTGGACGGTAATTGGTCGATTTGATGAGCGGCACAAGAAATAGTTTGGCCAGAGCCATCACCGATACTGAAACCGGGTCTTTCAGAACCTAATCCATCATGGCTGATGTAAATATCAGTCCCATCTATCAAGATTTGATCGATTGAATTCCCGAGCAAACCATCAGAGAGCGTAAGGGTTGAGATCCCATTAGAATCGATGGTATCGAGCCCGACCGGGGTTGCAAGCAGCAATTTTCCATTGACATATTTGACATCGTTGATTACATTCGATGAAAGCCCATCCATCGTAGTAAGAGGATTATCCCAATCATTTGAGCTCAGATTGAAAATACCCAAACCGCTGGTGGTTGCAATGTAAGTATAATTCGCAGTGAATTCGACTCCAGTTACTACATTTGAAGGAAGGCCGGCTAATAATCTGCCAGCAGTCCATCCCATCTGAGTGGTATTCCACACCTGAATTCCTGCCGAGGTAGCCCAAGTGCCTTCAAGCCCAATTACCAAATCATCACCATGGCGAACGATTTGGTCGAGGTTATCATGGAATCCATTATTAGCGCGCGCCAAGACTCCTGATGTGAGATTGATCAAAATCATCCCAACGCCTTGTGTCGAGGCATAGAGGATATCATCGACTAATTCGATATCAACGATTTGTCCGCCATAAGTGCTCCAGCCACGTGTCCATTCAACACTACCGTTGGCCAAGTAAGTCCCCTCAAGTAAACCTCCACCTGAATTGCCATTGCCGGCTGCTGCCCAAATATGGGTGGAATTACCCTCGAACATTTGGACTTCACCATTTACTAACCCTGGTAAAGAATTGACGGTATTGATCCCTAATTGACTGATTTGGTCGACGTGTGAATAACCTGTTGCTCCTCCAGCTTGGCCGTAAAGCCAAGAAGTACCAGAGAATTCCCATGCGGTAATCGCGGCTCCAATTCCTTGGACACTAGCTTGTCCAGTACTGATTCCAACCGTACTTATAGTCGAGAATCCACCTTCGCTACCATCGGCGACACCATGCCCGATCATCAAGCGGTCACCGCCCCATGCTAGGCTATCCCAATAAACACGGGCAGAAGAAATACCATGAGTCGATTGGTCGATATCAGCGATCCAATAGCCGGTTTTATAATCAAATCGGGAAATCGGCTGATCATCAGCATAGTAACCAACATAGAGAATATCTTGTGAATCACAAGTCAATGCGCCCGGAGTATCATCAGCTAAGCCATTACTGCTTTGAGTAAATGCCGATGACCAAGTACCGGCTGTAAAATTATATCGCGCAACGCCGCCATTCCAATTATTATTCATTGAGACGTGAAGGATTCCTGAGCATTCAACAAATGAAGTCGGGTACCCGGTTGGGATATTTCCACCATTTGAATAGACGGTCCAAGAACCAGAACTGTCCAAAACACCGATCTCTGCTCTGACTTGCCAACCGGTACTACGAGCGGTTCCGACCCATAGGTCGGTACCATTGGTCCACATGCCGTAGACGGTGTCTTCGAGTGAGGAATCCATGCCATTTCCAGGAGTCCATGCCGATAGCCATTGGCTGCTATTAGAATCATAACGAGCGATCCCCTCTTCGGTTGCGAACAAAACTTCGCCATCGTATTCGAGAATTTCTCTAATCGGTAATTCGAGATCATCAGAATCCCATTCGCCTTGTAAAACTCCACTTGAATCATAGAGTTCTAGTTTTGCTTCACCCCAAGAAATCCAGCGGTTTCCGGAATTATCTGTGTACAATTGAACCATATTTACCTCACCGGTAGGGTCGATATTTGGCCCCCAAGATTTGTTGGTTAAATTGAATGTTGCAATTCCTCCTTCGCCATCTTGATTCCAAGCTGGCTCGACTGCAGCATAAAGCGTGCCGTCGACTGCAGACATTCCATACATCCATGAGGTGGCACCGAATTGTGCTCCTGCGTCGAGAGAAGGGAGCGCACTTAGGTTATCGAGATCTATTCGGTAGATTTCGTCACCTTGATAATACAAGCCGTGATAATATACAGTATTGCCTGCAATTACCATTTGGTAAGGGTTATCACCGCCACTATACATCGCGTTATCTTTGGCGATGTGGGCAATTTCGGTACCTGTTGAAACATTGATGACTTGGAATCCAAACGTTCCACCAATCCATAATTGGTTTGAATATCGGCCCAAATGCATGGTAGTAATCTCATTGCCTTGGAGAAATCCATTCGAGCTATCATCCCAAGTTGAAAGCCATTCGTTTGTGGTTAAATCATAGCGAGCAATTCCAACATCGTACAAGCCAAGATAAGCAACATCATCGATAACTTCTACCAATGCGCCATAGGTGGTTCCGCCCGACTCCCAATTATCCGTAACAGTATCTGATGTGGTGTCGATGATAGAAATACCACTAGCCCAAGTGCCTGCGTAAAGATCGGTTCCATTCATGTCGAGAGAGGTAGTATAGGTATTCCCTAACCCATCCGATGAACCTAAACAATCATCTAATTGGCGACTGGAAATACTGAATTTACAAACACCAGCATTGGTTGCTGCCCAAAAATCAGTTCCATCGTCGACGAAATCCATGAATGTCGTCGGCCGTGGCCAACCCTGGCCGCTGGAAACCGTGTGAAAACTACTACCATCCCAAACCCTAGCACCATTATTTGTGCCGATCAAGACATCGCCATTGCCAAGGGTGTGAAGGGCATATACTTGGTCAGAAGGTAATCCGCGCCCGTTATTACTGGCCCTTAGTGGGTCAAGAATTTGGTCGGTCACAATATTTTTTCTTATTACGCCATAGCCAGGTAGGCCAAGGTAAACCACATCACCACTAATCGTAATCGGGGCCTCGGAGACTCCGTCTATGCCGGTTGAGCGCCAAGATCCAAGGAATGTATCGTTGGTTATATCGTAACGAGCAAGTCCTTCATCAGCAGTTGCGATATATGCGATATTGCCGAGTAAGGCAATGTCTTCAAGGGCATTTGTTTGGAGAGCAGCATCACCTTGAGCGTAAGTTGTTATCGTTGCTGAAGTACGATTGATAATTGCCATGCCGTGAGTATAATGAACCAAAGCAATGATATCCCCTTGGGCATCGATTGATTTGATTCGGTTTGCCTGTAAGCCATCGGTTGTGTCATAACTCTCGATGATTGTTCCATTTGCTACAACATGCACTCCGCCACCATCTGTGGCTATGATGATGTCTGTACCAGAACTTGAAAGGCGGGTGATGGTATCACCAATTTCAACCGGTGCGAGCCATCGGGATTGGCTAATCGAAAATCGGTCAAGAATATCATCACTACCGACATATACAATCCCATTCAATTCTAATGCATCAGCCATGTCTCCGTTAGAAGGCCCGCTGCCAAGAATGATATCACCGGCATAAAATGGAGTATTGCCCGGCTCAAGAATAGCAAAGACAGCATGGCCATCGGTGACCAAAACTTGGTCGGTTGAAGGTGCTCTTGAACCGCCAGCCGGCCAGAGTAAGATGTCTTCACCTTCACCCAATTGGCCAAGGCTTGCCAAGGTGGTCGATGATGTGAACGAGCCAGATGTTGTATCATACGATTGAACCGTACTACCCGATAAAATATCGACTTGGGTTCCTACGACCGTCATCCCTTGGACCACATTGGATGAGAGCCAGTTAGAGCTAGACCATGTCGCAAGCCAGAAGTTGCCATTCAAATCATGGCGAGCGATTCCAGCGTCCCACGAAGAGATCAATAATTGACTCCCGGCAATGGCAAACCCACTGATGTAATCTGAATGTAAGGTATTTGCAGTCGACCAATGGCCGAGGGTTGTTGAGGTTGTAGTATCGAATCGGCCGACTCCACCGCCGACCAATGAGACGTAGAGGACACCATTGTGTTCGATTGTTTTCCAAGGGGTTCCAGCCGGCCAATCTGTAGTATCGCTCGCCTGTTCTAGAGTCCACCCGGTTCCGGCACTATTGAGCACCCATAATCCATTGTTGCTGATAGCATATAGGTCACCTAATGCGGAAATTGCCGCTTGTGAAAAAGTACCTCCCATCGGTTCAGAAGCCAAAGGGGTTAAAATTTCACTGGTCGACAAACTAACCGCTTGGATTCCTTGGGAGAATGTGACTATCAAAATTCTATCATTGGCAGAATCGATTTGTAAGTCATAGATACCATCACTATCTTCGAACTGGACCATATCGATGATATTTGGATTTGAATTAGCATCCAGCATTACCAATGTATCACCAACTGCTGCGTATAATCGGCCATCGACGGGATGAGAGACAGCGTCTTGAATCGCCAACTCGATTGGCTTGAGGGCAACAGCAGGATCTGCTGGTGCGAGAGCTTCGATAACCAAATCTGTAATTTCGGTACCGGCTGGTAAAGTGAATGTAGCACCGACATCCGATGTTGGAGAGAGTCGGCCCTGATGTGGATTATTGCCATCGAAACTATTGGTTTGGCCAAGCCATCCATTTCCGCCCCAATCGAATAATGTCAAGCCGGTATCTGGTGAAACCACAAGTGGTTCTTGAATTGAAATCCCGTTGCCACCATCGACCATTATTTGGAAACTCAAATTATCCAATGTCGCACCCGGTGCAAACTCGATTGTCCAGTCCACAGTCGCAGGCCACCCATTGACTGGGTCGGCACCGGTAGCATCTAGTTGAACCCAGCCGCTATCATGAGAACCCTCTTTGGCCCAATTGCCATTTTGAGGCCCGTCTTGGGCTGAAGTTGTCAAAACCGGAACTATTGTCGACAATATCATTAGCATTGTCAAAAAGACTGCTTTTGGCGCTCTTTTAGCAGGGCCATAGGCCCTGTCGTTGGTGGTCATGAACTACTATCCTAATTCAATGGTATATCAATCGAATGTACTCCTGTACCATTACTTTGAACCATATACCACATTATTTGGCTGATACAAAACCTTGCGAATCGGGCAGGTGTCGCATGCTACACCACACAAAGGTCAAACCAAAGCCCGACCCGAGTAGGCTTTCGGAGACGATGAAATGACCGAGAGCAGGCGTGAGCGCACCCTCAAAAAAGAGGCCCTCGATTACCATGAATTAGAGCCAAAAGGCAAAATCAAGGTCGTTCCGACCAAACCCCACGCAACCGCGCACGAATTATCGCTCGCATATTCACCCGGCGTAGCATACCCTTGCTTGGAAATCGCCAAGAGACCAGAGGATGCTTACCGTTATACCGCCAAAGGAAATTTGGTAGCTGTAATCTCTAATGGAACCGCGGTTTTAGGCCTGGGGAATATTGGCGCTCTAGCCAGCAAACCGGTGATGGAAGGCAAGGGATTATTACTCAAAACCTTCGCAGATATCGATGTGTTTGACATTCAAATAGATACCGAGGATCCAGAGGAGTTCATCAAGACCGTGTGCAATATCGCACCGACATTTGGCGGAATTAATCTAGAGGATATCAAAGCACCAGAGTGCTTTGAAATCGAGAGGCGAATCGCCGAGGCAACAAATATTCCAGTCATGCACGATGACCAGCACGGCACCGCGATTATTTCAGGAGCCGCTCTGTTAAACGCAGCCGAAATTCAAGGCAAGGTTTTGTCTGAATTAAAAGTCGTGGTTTTAGGAGCAGGAGCCTCGGCTATCGCTTCCGCAAATCATTATGTGGCATTGGGAGTAAAGATCGAAAATGTTTTGATGTGCGATTCTCAAGGGATCGTTACCAAATCCCGGCTGGAATCTGGAGGTGTCAACCAATACAAAGCACCGTTTGCTGCGAATCATTCAGATGGAAATCTAGCCGATGCATTGGTTGGTGCTGATGTGCTATTAGGTTTATCTCGAGGGGGATTAGTTACTGGAGAAATGGTTGAGAAAATGGCGCCAAAACCTATTATTTTTGCCTTGGCAAACCCGACACCAGAAATCATGCCGGAAGAGGTTTTGGCGGTACGAAGTGATGCGATAATGGCAACCGGGCGCTCGGATTACCCGAATCAGGTAAACAATGTCCTAGGATTCCCTTACATTTTCCGAGGTGCGCTCGATGTTAGAGCAAGAGATATCACCCAAGGTATGAAAATGGCTGCTACCAAAGCTTTGGCGAACCTTGCCAAAGAACCGATACCCGATTATATCGCGTTGGCATACCAAGGAGAAAAAATGGAATATGGTCCAAATTATATAATTCCAAAACCGTTCGACCGTCGAGTTTTGATTTGGGAAGCATCGGATGTAGCAGAAGCTGCAGTTAACGAAGGCGTTGCTTCAATCAAACCAGAAGATTTCGATAAACAAGCATACCGCGAGGCATTAGAAGCCAGATTGGGAATGTCCTATTCAGTTATGAGGGGAGTATTTAATCAAGTAAAGGGTCGCCGCAAACGGATAGTATTTCCCGAAGGAGATAACGAAAAAGTAATCCGTGCTGCTGAACAATTGGTCGACCAAGAAATTTGCATACCAATTTTACTTGGTAATGTCGAGACAATCACAAATATGGTTGAAGAATTACATTTAGAATTTGAATACGAGGTTATCAATCCGCGATATGACTCTCGCAGAATGGATCAATACGCTCAAGCATTATTTATGAGCAGAAGCAGAAAAGGCATGACGGTTGTCGACGCCCAAAGAATTCTCAAATCTCGACCGTATTTCGCCGCACAAATGGTGGTCGCCGGTGATGCAGACGGATTCCTCGGTGGGGTAACCAGAAATTATGCTGATGTATTGAAACCTTGTTTGGAGGTTATCGGTAACGATGAGGATAGCCATTGTGTAATCGGCTGTTATATGATGGTGGTCAAAGGGCGATTAATTTTCTTGGGAGATGCGACTGTCAATGTTTATCCAGATTCTAGAACCCTTGCTGAGATTGCGGTTCAAACCGCAAAGGTCGCCCGGAGATTCGGGGTTGAGCCGAAGGTAGCCATGTTATCGTTTTCAGATTTTGGCAGCAATAGAGCCCAGCGCTCGGAGCGGATCGAAGACGCGGTTGAATTAGCTCGAGAATTAGATCCAACCATGATTATCGATGGGCCGATGCAAGCGGATACTGCATTGGATTTAGATGTACAAAAAGAATATCCATTTATGGATTTCAACGGCCCTGCGAACGTTTTGATATGCCCGAATTTAGTTAGTGCAAATATCGCCTATAAATTATTGG
>Ga0114997_10000471_pt1 | contig 32761 bp, 34 predicted proteins | sample ArcticOcean_MG_C_2_FD_87045 | JGI IMG/M metagenome (GOLD analysis project Ga0114997, IMG submission 87045) | Marine microbial communities from western Arctic Ocean - ArcticOcean_MG_CB4_136 | ecosystem: Environmental > Aquatic > Marine > Oceanic | place: Arctic Ocean: Canada Basin | collected... | reverse complement strand
GGCCGTCAAGAAAGCGGCCGCGAAGCCAACGGCAGAGGCCACTCCAGACGCGGTGACCGCCGAAACCGCCGAGGTCGCCGAGTAGTTTCCACTCAGTAACAGCGGCAGTGAGCGCCTAGGGTGAGTGCGGTGGGAGAAGGATCTTCGAGTAGCGCGTCCCGTATGGGCGAAGCGATGTCCTCGGCGCGGCCGAGTGGTCGAATCGAGTCATGGTTCGGCTCACGGGAGTTCTTCCGGCTCTGGATCGCCCAGGTCATTTCGGCGACCGGAGACTGGCTCGGCCTCATCGCCACGATTGCGCTGGCCACCCGCCTCACGAGCGACGGCACGGAAGGAACGGCGATCGCACTCGTGCTCGCCACCCGCATCGCCCCAGGGTTCTTCCTCGCTACAGCCGCGGGTGTCATTGTCGATCGCTTCGACCGCAAGCGGCTCCTGCTCGTCTGCGATGTTGGTCGCGCTGCGGTGTTCTTCACGCTGCCGTTCGTCGACTCGCTTTTCGGCCTAGTCGTCGCGTCGTTCCTGCTCGAGATCTTCACGATGTTGTGGTCGCCGGCGAAGGAAGCGATCGTCCCCAACATCGTCCCGAAGCACAAGCTCACCACCGCAAACTCGCTCAACGTGGCCGCGGCTTATGGCATGTTCCCGGTTGCCGCTGGTCTCGCGGCACTCCTCGCCAAGATGGCGGAGTCGCTGCCCGCTGAGGGTTGGGTGAACACCTGGCGTCTCAACGAGGAGGGCCTCGCGTTCTATGTCGACGGCATCTCGTTCCTGATCACCGCGCTCATCATCTACACGATCTCTTTCCCACGCCGCACCCGGGCCGAACGTCTCGGCAACGAGAAGGGCAACTGGGACCTCGGCGGCGCATGGCGTGAGCTTCGCGAGGGTTGGCGGTTCATCGCCGTGAATCCCATCGTGCGAGCGGTCAACATCGGTCTTGGTGTCGGAGTTGTCGGCGGCGGCATGCTCGTACCGCTCGGCGCGCTCTATGTCGATGAGTTGATCGTGGGCGACGATGCCGACTTCAAACTCGTCCTTTTCGCGCTCGGTGTCGGCATGGCCATTGGTGTCGTCACCGCGTCTCTGGTCCAAAACAAGATCAATCGCGCCGCGATGTTCCCGGTGGTGTTGGTCCTGGCTGGTGGCGCCCTTCTCGTGGCGTCGTCGTCGCCCTTCTTGTCAGTGGTTGTCCCGGTTATCGGGGTTGTCGGCTTCGCCGCCGGGCCGATCTATGTCCTAGGCTTCACCCTTCTTCACGAGAATGTCGAAGACGATCTGCGAGGGCGCGTGTTCTCGGCCCTCCTCGTGCTCGTCCGGTTCTGCGCGCTGTTCGCGCTCGCAGTTGCGCCGCTCGTCTCGGAGGGCCTCGACACGCTGTCGAAGCGCTGGTGGGATCGCGACATTGATCTCTTTGGCCTCACCGTGATGGTGCCCGGCGTCCGCCTCACTCTCTGGCTGGCGTCGATCACGATTATTGGAGCGGGTCTGCTCGCGTCGTGGAGCCTGCGGGCGGGGAGTGGGGCCTATCTCGGCAGCTATTTCGCGCCCAAGGATGAGCCGGCCGATCCTGATGATGCCGGGATTGATCTCGACGCGCCGGACACTCCGCCCGAATCCGTGAGCGAAGACATCCTGTGAACGGTCGACTGATCGCGTTCGAAGGGGCCGACGCCTCGGGCAAGTCCACGCAAGCGCGGCGCCTGGGCGGGCGCCTCGGCGTCAACGTCACCTTCCAGTTCGGCGCGACCGACATCGGCGGCGCGATCCGTTCAATCGTGCTTGACCCGACCAACGATCAGCTCGACGATCGCGCCGAAGCGTTGATGATCATCGCCGACAAGGCGCAACATGTGGCCGAGATTGTTGGCCCGGCGCTCGACCGCGGCGAAACGATTATCTCCGATCGATTCACGGCTTCGACGGTCGCCTATCAGGGCTACGGTCGAGGGCTCGACCTCGGCATTCTGCGGGACACGATGGCGTTCGCGACCCATGGCATCGAACCTGACCTCACGGTGCTGCTCGATGTGGATCTGGCGGTTGCCCGAGCGCGTCTCGGCGATCAGGTCGACCGAATTGAAGGCGCGGGCACAGATTTCCATCAGCGGGTGCGCAACGGTTATCTCGAGTTGGCTGCCGCGGATCCCGAACGTTGGCTTGTTGTCGACGCCGGCGGAACCGTTGAAGAAGTAGCCACTCGCGTCGACGCGGCGGTCGCCGGATGGTTTGGTCGGTCCTCATGACCGGCACGAGCGTGACTGATCCATGGGCGGCTGTCATCGGTCAGCCCGACGTCGCCCGCCGTCTCGCCCTCGCGTCGGCCCAGCCGGTGCACGCCTACATGTTCGTGGGCCCGCGAGGAGCAGGGAAGCGGCAAGTAGCTGGTGTCTTCGGCGGTGAAGTGCTCGCGGCCGCCGACCCCGAAGGTGCCGAACGGCATCGCCGGCTTGCGGCCGGGCTGATCCATCCCGACATTGTGGTCTTCGCTCCGAGTGGCAATTCGCTGCGTCTGGGTTCGTCGACCGATCCCGGCGAGATCCCGGCGATCATCAAAGAAGCCAGCCGGTCGCCGACCGAAGGCACTCGCAAAATTGTTGTTGTCGACCAATTTCAGACTGCTGAAGCGGCGGCCTCGTCGGCGCTTCTGAAGCTGGTCGAGGAGCCCCCGGACAGCACGATCTTTGTCCTGCTGGCCACTGACGTTCCACCCCACCAGATCACGATCGAGTCGCGCTGCACGCGGGTCGACTTTGCCGCCTTGTCCGCGGCCGACATTGCCGCCGTTCTTGTGGACGAAGAGTTGGCCGACACGGAACGCGCTGAAGTAGTAGCCGCTGCAGCCAACGGCGACCTGAGTCGCGCTCGTGTGCTCGTGCTGGACGATCGTCTGGCTGCCCGGCGCGATGCCTGGTGGTCCGTTCCTGATCGACTCGATGGCACCGGCGCGGCTGCGGCGTCAATGGTCCAAGAACTTCGCGTGATGATCGACGATGCATCGACCGCTCGAGTGGCCAGCCACGACCAAGAAATCGTCGCGCTCGAGGAGCGCGAGGAACGTCTCGGCACCCGCGGGTCGGGCCGCCGCGAGATGGAAACGCGCCACAAAAGAGAGCTGCGCCAATATCGCACCGATGAGGTGCGCTTCGGTCTCGCCACGCTGGCTCGTCGCTATCGGCAGACAATCGCCTCCGGTGATCCACGACGAGGCCCGCTCGATGCCGTCGACCGAATTCGCGACACCGCGGAGGCGCTGATCCGCAATCCGACTGAGGCTCTGCTGCTGCAGGCACTCTTCGTTCGACTCCCGCCCCTCGGATGACCCGATTCGGTGAGGATCGCGGGGTCGGTTTTGGTACCTTCTGAGTCCTGCCCGAGTAGCTCAGTTGGTAGAGCGACGCTCTCGTAAAGCGTAGGTCACGAGTTCAATTCTCGTCTCGGGCTCCACCCTCGCCCCCTGGAGGTCCCGTGGCTGACCCGGCCACATTCGCTGAAGATTCGATGTCCTTGATGTCATCGCTCTACAGCGCGGCACTACGGATGACCCGCAATCCGGCTGATGCGGAAGATCTCGTGCAAGAGACCTACCTGAAAGCGTTCCGCGCCTACGAACGTTTTGAAGCCGGCACCAACCTGAAGGCGTGGATGTATCGCATCCTCACCAACAGCTACATCAACGACTATCGCAAGAAGCAGCGGCGCCCCGACGAACAAGATCTTGGCGACGTCGAAGACCTCTACCTCTATCGGCGTATTGGCGGCCTCGAAGGCGCGGCGCTTGGCCGGAGTGCCGAAGACGAGCTGACGGACCTCTTCGGCGAGGCCGAAGTGAAAGACGCGCTCGAAGCACTTCCCGAGCACTACCGGCTGCCCGTATTGCTCGCTGATGTCGAGGGTTTCGCCTACAAAGAGATTGCCGAGATTCTCGATGTTCCGATCGGCACCGTGATGAGTCGGCTCCATCGTGGAAGAAAGCAGCTGCAAAAGCGGTTGTATAACTTTGCCGAAGAACGACGGCTCCTTCCCGACGATCCGGAGCCCGCTAGCGTCGGTGCCGACATGAGTGAAGAGTCCTGAGATGACTGACGATCCCTGCGCCGATTTCGGATCCAACGAATGCCAACAGGCGTTGGCCCAGCTCTACTCGTACCTCGACGGCGAACTCACCGTGCAGCGCCATACCGTAATCCGCACCCATATCGATCTCTGCTTGCCGTGTGGCGACCGCTACGTCTTCGAGACCGAGCTTCGCCAGGTCGTGTCGATGCGTTGCCAAGACAGCGTCCCTGAGGCGCTCCGAAACCGCATCGCCGAGGCAATCCGCAACGAGATTTAAGGTCACTGACGCAACATTTGCGTACTCGGCGGGAACGTTTCGCCCGCTCGGGCCGTTCTCTCTTATATGCGAGTCCAAGGTGAACGCTTTACGAGCATCGAACGGAACCTCCCGCGGTCAGCGATCGACCGGGTGTGTGGCGAGTTCGACTGCATCACACAGCTCAGCGTGTACAACGAATAAGAGTTCTGTTCACTGCACGCGCCGATGGTGGTGCCCCGAATGCGCGGCAAGGTGCTCGACGACTAACACCCAGATCTCTGAAGCCTGAATCGCGCATAGCGCGATTCAGGCTTCAGAAATCCGGTCTACGACGGCCATGGCATCACGGACAGCGCCCTCGGGTGCGGCGATCTCCACGGTGGGATCGTCGACGTCATCAAATTCGAGCCGTAGCGCTCTACTCATCGTGGCGTGCATGTCGTAGGTGCAGGTGATGTAGGTGAGCTCAAGGATCTCCTCTTCGCTGAGGTGTTCGCGGAGGGCGTTGAAGACCGCGTCGGGAACGCGTCCACCCTGAAGGACGAGCGCGTCGGTGTAGGCGAGAACTGCCTTTTCGGCTGGTTCGAAACACTCGGCCACCGACCACGACGGGATCGCCGCGATCTTCTCCTCGCTGATGCCGTGTTCGCGGCTCGCCTTGCAGTGCTGCGAGAAGACGAACTGGCTGCCACGGGCCCAACCGGTGCGTGTCTGGGCGAGCTCTCGTAGTTGCGGAGAAAGCAATCGCTTCGGGTCGCGGTAGAAGCCGAAGCCGCCGACGATGTGATCGAACACGTCGGGCACAAGCGCGGTGACCGTCCACCAATCGCCAGGTGTGCCGGTGGAGGTGCCCGGTTCGGCGACAGGGTCTCGGTCCTCGAACAGCATTGTGTAGAGCGCTTGGGCGAGCTGGTGGGCATCGGCTTTGTTGACTTGGCTGAGGCGGGGCATCAGTTCTCTCCACTGAGGACAGTGGGCTCTTGGCCCGATTGGTGCAGGACGATGTAAGGGACCTCGGGGCTCGGATCCGGCGCGGTGGCGAATAGCAGCGCCTCGGCTTCGGCCCGATCGGTCTTGCTGAACGGTCGCGTCATGACGGCGAACTCCACCGCGATTCCGTCGGGATCTTCGGTGTAGATCGAGTGGATCCAACCGTGATCGATCTCGAGCACGGCGAGGCCGCCATCGAGCCATCGCTGTTTCTTCTGCGCGATGTCGTCGAGGTCGTCGGCCTGAAACGCGATGTGGTTGGTGAGTGGGTCGAGCCCAAGATCGCGACAGATGTCGGTGGAGAACTCGCCGGCGCCCTTGTCGCTCGCGAGATCCCAGAAGGCGATCAGCTGGCCGTCGTCATCACCGGTCGAATAGAACGCGTGGCGGGCGAAGCCATCGTCCTTCGGCACGATCTCGGTCTTCACAAGTTCGAAGCCCATTGAGTCGGTGTAAAAGCGATGGGTGGCTGCCATGTCCTTGACGGCGATCGCCAGATGGTTGATTCCCATCAGAGAAGTTCCTCTTCGGTTGTGGGAATTGGGGTGGCGCCGTAGAGCGTCGAGCGTGCTTCGTAGTCGGACCACCCGACGAGCGCGCGGGCGTCGTCAAACGTCACTCGGGCGGCAGGATCGGACTCGCCGGTGCGCAGTCCTTGGGCGGCCTGTTGCATCGCCTCGATGCCGTGCAGCAGCATCGTGACTGGATACAACACCACGGAGTAACCGAGGTCGGTAAGCGTCGACTCGCTGAGCCAGGGCGTGCGGCCGTCTTCGACGAGGTTCGCCGTCTTTGCGCCCGGTACCTCGGCGCAATACCGGGCCATCTGTTCCTCGGACTCAGGCGCCTCGAGGAACGTGATTTCGGCGCCTGCTTCCGCGAAGGCTGCGGCGCGAGCGAGGGCTTCGTCGAAGCCGTCGGTGGCCACGGCGTCGGTGCGAGCCATCAACAAAATGTCGAGCCCATGCTCGTCGCGCACGGCGGCGGCCGCCCGAACTCGAGCGATGGCCTCGGCTCGGGGGACGACCTCCTTGCCCGCGGTGTGGCCGCAGCGTTTCGGCCACCCTTGATCCTCGATCATCACGCAGGCCGCACCGGCGCGGGCGTAGCCGAGCAACGATCGCTGGGCGTTCACCCCGTTGCCGTAGCCCGTATCGGCGTCGGCAATCAATGGGAGGGAGGTGGCGGCGGCAACATCGGCCGTTTGGGCCACCATCTCGCCGTACGACATCAGGCCGACGTCGGGAAGGCCGAGCCGGCCCGCGGCGACCGAGAATCCGCCGAGGAAAGCGCACTCGAAGCCTGCCTCTTCCACAATTCGGGCGGAGAGTGCGTCGAAGCAACCGGGCGCCGCAAGGACACCAGGCTCGGACAGACGTTGACGAAGCCGGGCTGCACCCGAAGTGGCAGCCGGAAAGAGCGTGCTTGACCCCATGAGCAGGACCCTAGGCGGTCATACGAGACGACGACTTCTTGCGGATTCGCAGTCACCCTTTCCTGACCCCGGCTGCGTTGAGTGGCTGCGGGGGTTCTACACTCCTTCTCATGACTGCAGTTGTTTGGCATTTCTGGATCGCTGTCCCGCTCGCGGCGGGCGTCTTGTTGATCGCAATCTTGCTGATCGCGGGCTACGTCGGCACCGTAAGCCGCGCCCGCTACCCGCGGGACTAAGGCAGACCCTTGGCCGCTGATCCTGTCGACTGGGACGTTGCCCGCACCGTTGCGTGCAAGGTTGCAGGCAAAGAGCCGTTCTCGCGACCGGAATTTCGTGACGGCCTCGAAGAGGATTTCGATCGGTACACCGCCATGGCGGAAGACTTGGTCGCCGCGGAAACCGGTCTGCGCTCACTGAGCGGCAACGCCCGTGGCCGCGTGACTGATCGCAATGGTTGGATCGACGCCAACCTCGCGTCGTTCCAGCGTTTGCTTCGTCCGATCACCACGAAGTTGGGCGAGAAGCTCGAGGACGGCTCCGGCCCGAACCTGGGCGGCAAGATTGCCGGCGCTGAGCTGGGCATGATGCTCGGCTGGATGTCTACCCGCGTGCTCGGTCAATACGACCTGCTCGTAATCGAAGACGAGAATCCCGACGAACAAGACATCGTCTACTACGTGGCTCCCAACGTGCTGGCGCTCGAGCGCCGCTACGCCTTCCCGCCGCAGGAATTCCGGCTGTGGCTGGCGCTGCACGAAGTCACTCACCGCGCCCAGTTCACCGGTGTGCCATGGATGCGCGAGCACTTCCTCGGCCTCGTGAACTCCACGATGGAATCAGTCGACCCTGATCCCCAACGTTTCGTGGCCGCGATCCAGCGGCTGATGGAAGCGCGTAAGCGGGGCGAAGACCCGATGGACCAGGGCGGCATGATGGCGCTCTTTGCCTCCGATGAGCAGCTGGCCGTGATCAACGAAGTCGCCGGTCTGATGTCGCTGCTCGAAGGTCACGGCGACATCACGATGGACCGCGCCGGCAAGGGCCTGGTGCCCTCCCAAGAACGGTTTGCTCGAGTGCTGCGCCAACGGCGCCAGAACTCGAGTGGGTTCACCAAAGTCTTCCAAAAGTTGGCCGGCCTTGAAGCCAAGATCAAGCAGTACGCCGAGGGTGAGCACTTCATCTCGGTCGTGGAAGACCATGGCGGCGCGGCCTTGTTGGATCAGGCGTGGGCCGAGCCGATCAACGTTCCCTCGATCGCGGAGATCCGCGAACCTGAGCTGTGGATCGCCCGCGTGGGCGCTCGCAATACCGCGTCCTGACATGACCCCGGTCGAGCTCCTCGACCGGTGTGACTTCCCCGCGACCGAAGGCCGTCTGAATCTCGGCGTGAGTGGCGGGGCCGACAGCATGGCCATGGCCCTGCTCGCCCGAGCGGCGGGTAGCGACATTGTGGTGTGGCACGTTCACCATGGCCTCCGAGCAGAGGCCGATGACGATGCGGAGCTGGTGGCGAAAGCGGCGGCCGAATGGGGTGTTCCGTTCGAGCTTCGCCGGATTGACCTCGACGCCGGACCGGATCTCGAAGCCCGCGCCCGTGAGGCTCGGTATCGCGCTCTGCCGACCGACGTCTGTGTCGGTCACACGGCCGATGATCGAGCGGAGACAGTCCTGCTGAATCTGTTGCGGGGGGCCGGGCTCGCCGGCGTCGCCGCCCGACTCGACCGTGTCCACCGTCCGATTCGCCAACTCCGTCGGGCCGACACCGTGGCGCTGTGTGCGGCTGAGGGAATTGCGGTCGTCGACGACGCGATGAACCACGACGCTCGTTTTCGTCGGGTGATCGTGCGCGACCAGGTTCTCCCGCTCCTCGCGGAAGGGTTTGATCGAGATCCCGTGCCGATCTTGAACCGCCACGCCGACCTCGTGGCCGACGCGCTCGAGGTCGTGCAAGCTGCGGCCGCGGCGATCGAGGCCACCGATGTGCACGCGCTCCGCGCTGCGCCGCGGGCGGTGGCGACCGAAGCCATCCGTCAGTGGATCGCCGGCGAGCTCGGATCGATCGACGGTGTCGATCTTGCGGCGATCGACCGAGTGCTGATGGTGGTCGATGGCACCCACCTGGCTACGGAGTTGCCGGGTGGTCATCGGGTAGCGCGGACCGCCGGGGTTCTGCGCATCGAACCCGTGGTGCGCCACTAAGGTCCGGCAAATGGGCGTACCAAAAGGAACACTCGGCGCAACCGTGATCGCCGCCGATGAACTAGCAGCTCGAGTGCAAGAACTCGGACGTCAGATCACCGAGGACTACGCCGACCGACAACCGCTGCTCGTCGGTGTTCTGAAGGGTGCGTTCATCTTCATGAGCGACCTGGGCCGAGCGATTGGACGTCCGGTCGAGTTCGATTTCATGGCAGTGTCGTCATACGGCGACTCCACTAGCACCAGTGGCGTGGTTCGTATTGTGAAGGATCTCGAGACTGACATCCGCGACCGCGATGTGATCCTCGTCGAGGACATCGTCGACTCCGGCCTCACCCTGCGTTACCTGCGTCAGCTTCTCGAAGACCGTGAGCCCGCGAGCCTTGAAGTGTGCGCCCTGCTCGTGCGCGAAGGCGCCCGGTCCGACGATGTGAAGTATGTCGGCTTCCCGATTCCGCCCGATTTTGTCGTCGGTTATGGGCTCGATGTGGCCCAGCACTATCGAGAACTCGACTCAATCCGGGTGTTCGAACCCGCAGAATGAGCCTCGGCTCGATAGCTTGCGAGGCGTGAGTCACACATTTGACGACGATTTCGAATCCGACCGCGCACTGATCGACGGCATCCACGCCCCCGAGGTTGACCAGCCGCGCATAGCGGCCGCGGTCAGAGAGATTCTCGAGGCGATCGGCGAAGATCCTGAACGCGACGGTCTGCAGGACACCCCCAAGCGGGTGGCTCGTATGTATGCCGAAGTGTGCGCGGGGCTGCATCAACAACCGGCGAGCCACTTGAACACGACGTTCGAGGCGGGCCACGACGAGATGGTCATGGTCCGCGACATTCCGCTGTACTCCCTTTGTGAGCACCACCTCATTCCGTTCATGGGGAAGGCCCACGTCGCATACATCCCGAACGGCACCGGCCGGGTCACCGGCCTCTCAAAGCTCGCCCGTCTGATCGACGGCTTCTCCAAACGCCCGCAGGTTCAGGAGCGGCTCACCCGCCAGGTCGCCGACGCCATCGAGGCCGAACTTGAGCCGCGTGGTGTGCTTGTTGTGATCGAAGCTGAGCATCTGTGTATGTCGATGCGTGGCGTTCGCAAGCCCGGATCGAGCACCGTCACCTCCAGCGTCACCGGCATCTTTCGCGAAAGCGTGGCCACGCGCGCCGAGGCCATGCGTTTTATCGAGCGTCACTAAGCGTGAACGCTCCGTCGATGACCCGAGTGATGGGCGTCGTCAACGTCACGCCCGATTCGTTCTCCGACGGAGGCCGTTGGCTCGACACCGAAGCCGCGATCTCCCATGCTCGCGCTCTGATCGACGAGGGTGCCGATCTGATCGACATCGGCGGCGAAAGCTCTCGACCCGGTTCTTTGCCGGTCGACGAGGCCACCGAGTTAGCCCGCACCATTCCAGTGATTGAGGCGCTCGCGGGTTCGATTGGCGATGTTGAGATCTCAATTGACACCACGAAGCCCGCGGTCGCTCGTGCCGCGGTCGCTGCCGGTGCCACGATCATCAACGACATCAGCGCCTCGCTCGATAACGTTGCCGCCGAAACGGGGGCCGGTTGGATCGCCATGCACACCCTCGGCCCGAGTAAGACGATGCAAGTCGATCCTCGCTACGACGACGTCGTCGAGGAGGTTGCGGCGTTCCTAGCGGCCGCCGTTGAGCGCGGGAAACGGGCCGGCGTGAGCCGGATTTGGGTCGACCCGGGCATCGGGTTTGGCAAGACCACCGCTCACAACCTCGATTTGGTCGCAAATCTGGATCGTTTTTCAGAGATTGCGCCAGTGTTGATCGGTGTGAGTCGGAAGCGGTTCGTGGGCGAGATTCACGCGAAATCTGATGGTATTCCAAGGGAAACGCCGGTTACGGATGTCGAGGATCGGCTGGAAGGATCACTGGCGATAGCGGCGTGGAGTACACACTTGGGCGCCCACGTCGTCCGCGTGCACGATGTGCGGGCTACGGTCCACGCCGTGCGAGTTGTGCAGTCATGAGGGGCAAGTGGGCCCAAGGCATCGAACCGAGACATTTCCGTTGGATCGTTAAGGACCGCGTCGCGGTTTGTGAACGTCCCGGTGGATACGGCGACAGCCACCGCAAGGTTCGCCGCCAAGAAGAGATCATCTGGCTTCGCCAGCATGAGTTCGACTTTGTGGTGTCGCTGATTGGTTCAACCCACAACCTGCATAACTACGAAGAACTCGGCGTGCCGTTTCATCACGTGCCCTTCGCCGGTGCCGGTGACGGTCCGCTTGGCCTCACCCGTGCGATGGCATCGATTCGAGACCATGTCGAAAAGGGTCACAAGATTGTGCTCCACCGTGAAGAACTCGGTGAGACCATCACCGGTCTGATCGGCGCCTACCTGCTGTGGATGGAGCTCGTGCCCGACGGCCCGAAGGCGATCATGTTCACCGAGCAACTCTTCGAGCGCGAGCTCGGTCCGAGAGCGCGTCAAATGGTGTCGATGGTCGGCAAATGTCAGCCGTCCGCCGAAGTTGAGGTTGATGCCTTTGTCCACGTCGCTGACCCGGTCGAAGAGGAGCCCGTTGAGGGCGACGACTCCGACAGCGACGACGCTGACAGCGCGGGCGACGACTGAGGCATCGTGGGATCCGCTGATGCCGTGATCCAGCTGCGAGGCGTGCGATGTATGTGCATCTGCGGCGCCCTCCCCGAAGAACAAAATCGCCGCCAGCCCTACGAGTTCGATATTGATCTCATGGCTAACTTGCCGGCCACTGAGACCGACGACCTCAACGACACGATCGACTATGGCGGCGTGCTCAACCGCATCGAGGCAGTCACGCGCGACGAGTCGTTCCAGCTCTTCGAACGTATGGCGCAACGCGTAGCCGAGGCTGTCCTCGAGGATGAGCGCATCGAGGAGGTCACCGTGGAGGTTCGAAAGCTTCGTCCGCCGGTTGCCCAAGATGTCGCATCGAGCGGCATGCGGCTCACCCGTCGAAGGGGATGACCGTCACCCGCCGAGCGTTTCTTGCGCTGGGCTCCAATATCGGCGATCGAGTCAGCCATCTCCGCGAGGCAATCGAGCGCATTCCTGACGTCGTCGCGGTCTCCGCGGTCTACGAGACCCCTCCGATCAGCGACGTCGCCCAAGACGCCTTCTTGAACATGGTGGTGCGGCTCGACACCGCTCTCAGCCCCCACGAACTATTGGATGTCTGCTGGGCCTGCGAAACGTCGGCGGACCGGGTGCGGGTGGTGCATTGGGGGCCGCGCACCCTCGATGTCGATGTGTTGTGGGTCGACGGCGAAACGGTCGACGATTTTCCCGATCTCTTGGTGCCGCACCCGCGGATGTTTGAGCGCTCGTTCGTGTTGGTGCCGCTCGCCGACGTTGGGGCCGATCTGTTGCCGGCCGGATACGACGTTGGTGCGGTCGCCGCCGCGGACGCAATCGAACGGGTCGGCTCGATCGGTCAGCTCGATGCCGAGCGAGTTCAGCTCATCACCCACATTGTCGGTGCCGGGCGGGCGGGCACAGCCCTGGCCGCGGCTCTTGGTGCGGCGGGCTGGCCGGAGCCACGTCTCTTCGGCCGGAGCACGCCGGTCGCCGGAATTGGTGAAGGCGCCGACCTGGTGATCATCTCCACCCCCGACTCAGCGATTGGCGAAGTCGCCGCATCACTTCCCGTCTCGGCCGAGCGAGTAGTTGCTCATCTCTCCGGTTCGTTGGGCCTTGCCGTTCTGGCCGATCACCCGCGGGCCGCGACGCTTCATCCTCTGGTCTCGATGGCCGACGCTGCCACCGGAGCCCAACGACTTCGAGGCGCATGGTTCGCCGTAGCCGGCGATCCGCGAATTGGTGCGGTCGTTGATGCCCTCGGAGGCCGTTCTATTCGGGTCGCCGACGAGGATCGCGCCGCGTATCACGCGGCCGCGGTGGTGGCCTCGAATCATCTCGTGGCAGTATTGGGTCAGGCCGAGCGGATCGCAGCCACCGTTGGTGTGCCCTTCGAGGTGCTCCTCGATCTCGTGAACTCGTCGGTCGCTAATGTTGCTGCCCTTGGTCCCGCTGCGGCGCTCACCGGCCCGGCCGCGAGGGGCGACGAAGCCACTATCGAACGCCATGTCCTCGCGCTCGACGAGAGTGAGCGGGCCACATATCTCGCCATGGCCGCCGAGGCTCGCCGGCTGGCGGGTCGACCGCCCGCGGGCGGCTCGTAAGATCAACTCGTGGACATCTTCACGACGATCGATTCGCTTCGAGTCCGCCTCGAGTCCGACCGGGCCGAGGGGCGGTCAATCGGCTTTGTCCCCACGATGGGGTTCCTGCACGACGGGCACGTTTCGTTGATCGACGCGTCGGTGGCCGCCAACGACCGCACGGTGGTGTCGATCTTTGTCAATCCACTTCAGTTCGCGGTCGGCGAGGACCTCAAGGACTATCCACGCGACCTTGAAGCCGACCTCTCGCTCGTCGACGGCGCCGGGGCCGACTATGTATTCGTGCCACCAGCCGACGAGATGTACCCCTCGGAGGTCGACACCACCGTGACGGTCCCCGGTGTCGCTGCTCCCCTCGAGGGAGTGCATCGCCCAACACATTTTGCCGGCGTGGCCACGGTGGTGGCGAAGCTCTTCTCAATCGTCGGCGCCTGCCACGCGTATTTCGGGGCGAAGGACTGGCAACAGGTCGCCGTCGTGCGTCGAATGGTGGCGGACCTCAGCATGCCGGTGACGGTCGTGCCCTGTCCGATCGTCCGCGAATCCGATGGCCTCGCCATGTCGAGTCGCAACGTGTACCTCGCCAAAGCCGAGCGCGCCGAAGCCCCCGCGCTTCGGGCAGCCCTCGACGCCGGTCTGGCGCTGCTCGCACAGGGCGAGAGCGAAGCGTCGGCGGTCGAGACCGAGATGCGTCGCGTGCTGGCCGACAGCGCGCCGAGTGGCACGGTCGACTACGCCGCAGCGGTACCCGCCCACACGTTGGTGTCTGAGGGCCCGCTGCAGGGTGAGGTCCGTCTACTGCTGGCGGTGAAGTTCCAGAAAGCCCGTCTGATCGACAACGACGGAGCGGTGATCGCCGACCTCTAGGACAGGAAGCTCTAGGAGAGTTCAAACTTGGCGGAGGCGCCTATCCGCTGACGTATGGCCGTCCCGCGTGTGGGCGGCCGGTCGCCTACGCTCGCCCTATGACAGAAATCAAGGCGGACTGGTATCCCGACCCGGGCGGCAAACACGAGCTGCGCTACTACGACGGCACCGCGTGGACCGATCACGTATCGAGCCATGGTCGCCAGTCCACCGACCCGCTCGTCGACGCGGGAATGGTGCCGACCACGGGCACTCCACAGGCGAAGATTCAGCAACAGGTCAGCGAGAAGGCGGGGGTGCAGTCGGCGGTCGCGGGCGGTGGCACCATCTTCAGCGAGCCGATCATCGTGGTGAACCAAAAGGCCAAGCTCCTCGAGATCAACACTGAGTACTCGGTGTTCGATCAGAACGGTACGCAGATCGGGGCGATCCGCCAGGTCGGCCAAAGCAAGCTCAAGAAGGCCGCCCGACTTGTCAGCAGCCTCGACCAGTTCATGACCCACAGCCTGCAGTTGGTCGACACCCAAGGTGTTGTGCAGCTCACCGTCACGCGGCCCGCGAAGTTTATGAAGTCGAAGGTGCACGTCACCGACGCGGCTGGCAACGCGGTTGGTTCGATCGTGCAGAAAAACATGATGGGCAAGATCAAGTTCTCGCTCGAAACGCCTTCGGGTCAGATCGGCACGCTCAATGGCGAGAACTGGCGAGCGTGGAACTTCAACCTGCAAGACGGTCAGGGTAATGAGGTCGCCCGCATCACCAAGACGTGGGAAGGGCTCGCAAAGACGATGTTCACCTCGGCGGATAACTACGTGCTGCAGATTCATCGTCCGCTCGAAGAACCGTTGCGCAGCCTGGTGCTGGCATCGGCCGTATCGGTCGATCTTGCGCTCAAACAGGACAGCCGTGGGCTCGGGTAGGCGCTAGCGTTTCGGGGTGCTCCTTACGATCGACGTCGGCAACACGCAGAACGTCCTCGGTCTTTACGACCCCGGAAGCGATTCTGGCGAGGGCGCGGCGGTCGGGCTGGTCGATCACTGGCGGCTATCGACCGACCCGGAACGCACGTCCGACGAGTATTCGATCGCGATCCGATCGCTGCTCGATACCGTTGATGTCGACTTCGAGAGCGATCTCGCCGGTGTCGCGATCTGTTCTGGTGTGCCCCGAATCTTGGCGAACCTCCGTCAGATGGTCGATCGTTACCTGCCGTTCGAACCAATCATCATTGAACCGGGTGTCAAGACCGGTATGCCGATCCTCTACGACAACCCGAAAGAGGTTGGCGCCGACCGGATCGCCAACGCGATCGCGGCGCACGACCTCTACGGCGGGCCAACGGTGGTCGTTGACTTCGGCACCGGCAACAACTTCGACGTCATCTCGGCCGATGGCGAGTTTCTGGGCGGCGCGATCGCCCCCGGAATTGAAGTCAGCCTTGATGCCCTTTTCGGTCGAGCGGCGCAGCTCCGAGCCATCGAGCTTGTCGAGCCGCGCAGCGTGATCGGCAAATCCACCGTTGAGTCGATCCAGTCTGGCGCCGTCTACGGCTTCGCCGCGATGGTCGACGGCATGATCGAACGTTTCGCCCGCGAACTTGGCGAAATCAACGTCATCGCCACGGGCGGGCTGGCCCATCTGATCTCGCCCGTCGCGGAGAGCATCGAACACGTCGAACCTTTCCTCACCCTTCACGGTCTTCGGATCGTTCACCAACGGAACCAGCGATGACCGAACCTGTCCCGTACCGCGCCGACGTCACTGCGACGACGGCGCAAATCCTGATCGACCATGCGGATCTCGAAGACGGCGAGGAAACCGACGTCGTTGTTTCGATCGCCGGTCGCCTCATGCTCCGACGAGATCAGGGCAAGCTCGCCTTCGGTGTGCTGCAGGATTCGACAGGTCGGATTCAGCTCTTCGCGATGGCGAAGCTCACGCCAGAGTTTGACGGTTTCACCGGTCTCTCGATCGGCGATTGGATTCTTGTCAAGGGCATCGTGATGAACACCAAGCGCGGAGAGCTCTCCGTACGTGTCGATGAGTGGACGGTGCTCGCCCACGCCCAACGGTCGTTCCCCGACAAGTGGCACGGCATCAGCGATCCCGACATTCGATATCGCCAGCGTTATGTCGACCTCTGGGTGACGGAAGAGGCCCGCACCGCGTTCCGGCAGCGGTCGCAGATCGTGGCGTCGATACGCAGCTGGCTGGGTGAGCGGGACTTCATCGAAGTCGAAACCCCGATGCTCCATCCCATTCCGGGTGGCGCGCTGGCGAAGCCGTTTGTCACCCACCACAACGCGCTCGATACCGAGATGTACCTCCGGATTGCCCCGGAGCTGTATCTCAAGCGGCTGGTCGTCGGCGGCATGGAACGTGTCTTCGAAATCGGCCGCGTGTTCCGCAATGAGGGCATGTCCACTCGCCACAATCCCGAGTTCACGATGCTCGAGCTCTATTGGGCCTACGCCGACCACCGCGACATGATGACTCTCACCGAAGACATGGTCGCGGCTGCAGCCACGGAAGTAATCGGTTCTACCACCATCGAATACGACGGCCGTGAGGTCGATCTTTCTACCCCATGGCGGCGGGCCACGATGGAACAACTGATCCTCGAACACGCCGGCGTTGAGGTGAGCCTCGACACTCCAATCAGCGAGCTCAGGGCGTTGTGCGACAAGTTCGGGGTACAGGCCAAGGATCACTACGGTCCCGGCAAGCTCATCCTCGAGATCTACGAGAAGACCACCGAGTCCGAGCTATGGGGGCCGATCTTCGTCACCGACTATCCGGTTGAAGTCTCGCCGCTCTCTCGGGAGCACCGAGACCGCCCAGGTTACACCGAACGCTTTGAGGCGATCGTCGCTGGTCGCGAGCTCTGCAACGGCTTCTCTGAACTGCAGGACCCTGTCGTCCAACGCGAACGTTTCGAAGCCCAGGAGGCGGACGGCGCGGCCGGCGACGACGAAGCCATGGTGGTCGACGACGACTACATCCGGGCGCTGGAATACGGCTTGCCCGGCACCGCGGGCTTGGGCATCGGGATCGACCGTCTCGTGATGTTGCTCACCGGCACCACCACGATTCGCGACGTCGTCCTGTTCCCGACGCTGCGGCCCGAATCGTCCGACGCGGTGGTCGTTCCGGAAGAAGCCGCTACTCCGTCGGAGGAATAAGCACCAGCTTCCCCGCGAAGGACTTCGCGAGGAAGTCCTCCTGGGCTCGCACGATGTCGGCCAGGGGGTACGTGGCCGCCACGATCGGGACGATCTCGCTACGTTCGATGTAGGCCACGAGGTTCTCGAACACTTCGCGTGGCTGATAGGTCGAACCCAGCAGCGTGAGGTCTTTGAGATACAACGTGCGAACGTCGAGCTCCACGATCGGTCCGGCGATCGCGCCTGCGCACACATAACGCCCCTGTCGGCGGAGAACTTCGAGGAGTGCGGGCCAGGTGGGCCCGGCAACGACGTCGACGACAACATCGATGGAGTCCTTGCCGAGTGCGGACTCGACATCGGCATCTCGATCGAGCAGGCGGTCGACGCCGAGCGCTGACAGGTCGTCCCACTTCGATTGAGAAGCGACGGCGATCACCGTGGCGCCACGTCGTTTTGCCAGTTGGATCGCGGCGGAACCGACGCCGCCCGAGGCCCCAGTGATCAACACGGTCTCGCCGTCGGCCAAACCAACGCGGTGCAGCATGCCTTCGGCGGTGGAGTACGCGCAGGGGAACGACGCGAGCTCGACATCGGTCAAGTTGGATTGGACCTCGAATGCTTCGCTGCTCGCCACGCAGCAGTACTGGGCGAAGCCGCCGTCCATCTCTGAGCCCATGGTTTTGAGGGCGGTCGCGTCGTCACGGGTGCCGGCAGTCTGCATCGATCGAACCAGCACGCGTTGGCCGAGTCGGCCGGAGTCAACAGCACTTCCGACAGCCACGATTGTTCCCGCCGCGTCGGCCCCCTGGATACGCGGAAACTGGAGGCCCTCGCCCGCCCAACCGCCGTCGTCGATGACGTTCTCGTCGTAGCCCTGGTCGCCGCCAGCACCGGTACCGGATGTGACGGACTTCGAATACCAGCCGATGCGGGTGTTGACATCTGTGTTGTTGACGCCAGCCGCGCCCACGCGCAACACGACCTCGTTGGCCCCCGGGGTCGGCACCGGAACGTCGTCTCGATACTCGAGCTTCTCGAACCCACCGTGCCCGGTGAGGTACACGGCAGTCATAGTGGTGGGGAGGTCGCTCATCGGCGGGGAGTCTGCTCTACCGGGCGTCGTCCGACAAGGGTGATGGGTCGCTTAGTTGATGGACGAGGTGACTTCGACTCGTTCGAAGGCAACGACGATCACTGGGCCGAAGATCTCGCGCGTGGTCTCAACAAAGCCCAGTTCGTCGAGCACCTCTGAAACGAGGCCGACGCCGTCGCCTTCGAAACTCTGCGCGAAATCGTGAAGAACGACAACGGCGGAGCCTTTCACTCGCTCCCGCATCTCCGCCACGGATTTGTCCCAGGTTTCATCTCGATATTGAACCCAGATTCGCGGTTGAGCTGGGTAACGGAAGAAGCCCATGAGTTGTTTTTCGTCGCGCTTGATCACGACATCGATTTCCGGCTCCGCGGCGTACGAGAACCAGATGAAGGGGTTGACGATCACGGTGTCGTCGGGCCCCGTGAGCTCCTCGATGAACGCACTCGACGATCGAGTCCCCGGGTCCGTCACAGGGATCGGCGCGGATGACGGCCGAATCGCCCCCCGGTGGCGACGATGCCGACACTGATCGCGAGAGAAATGCCAACCAGGGGTACGGACAGTGTTGGACGTTGGCGCGAAAGAACACCGACGACTGTCTCGACGAATATCGCCAGCCCGACAACGAGCGAGGGGATTAGCCAAATCGATGCACGCGTGCCGACCGCTTCTATTCGGGCACCGAAGGGAATTTGCCCGAGAAGTCCACCAACGAATGCAACAAGAAGAAGAAGTCCGAAGAACTGCGCCATCGGTGCCTGGTCGCGTCGCATGCTCCACCCGGCGAGCGACAGCAGCGCCACCACGACGAGTGCAACGGCGGGAACGGAACCACCTTGGACCGCCGCGGCACCGAGGTGATGGAAGTGTGTCTCGATCTCCTTGATCATCTCGATCGGGTTGAGAAAGAAGTCGACCCTTCCATCGCTCGGTGGGTTCGCCCACCACTCGGCGAACCTCGCCGAGTCGTAGTTCGTCCGCGTCACAAGGAGTTGGGCAAGCTGCAGGATTCCCTGCAAGGCGAGTGCGGTGACACGTTGCCGGCGGTCCACGCGGGACCAGCCCACGAGGACGAGCATCGCCACTGCGCTCGACAGGAGAATGAAGCTGCTGACTGTGGCGGTAAGCGCAGTGAACACGACCCAACCAGCGACCGTTCGCCACGACCATTGGGCGCGGGCGAGATGGAGTACCAAAAGCCCAAGAATGAAGACGACAAGTGCTTCGATCACGTAGGGCTTGACGCGGCCTGTGAAGACAATGTGGGCGGGAGCGACAACGATCACCGCGCCCGCGATGCAGGCGGCAGAGCGGCTGAGCTTGGCCCCACGGAGACCCAGGTATACCAGCGGAGGCGTGATGAGGCTTACTACCGGCAACGGGATTGTTGTGGTCTCCGCGCTGTCCGAAACGAATCGGAGCCAGCCCTTCACAAGAGCCGTGAAACCCGGATGACTCAGCCCCGCATTGTAGATATCATCGAGCTCCCCTTTGGCGCCCGCAACCAGCCATCCGTCGTCACCGCCGACCCCATCTCGTGGGAGGAACAGCCGACGCAGGAGTAGCGAAGGGACGAGAAGAATCGAAGCGACAAAAAGGTCGAGCCGATATCTCTAAAAGGCCTCGATCAAGACGGCAACACGTCGTGTGGGGTGATCGCCCGTCATCGCCGCTGTGGTGTGCGCTGGCTAGCGAGCTTTGTGGCTGAAACGTTTGCGTCCCAGCGGGGCAGCGGCTCGCTCGATCAGATGATCGGCGGCGGCGCGGAGCGCCCGTGCGGCGGGAGTGTCCGGGAGATCCGTGAGCGTTTCTGCGGCCTTGTCGGCCCACGACTGCGCTGAATCGAGGGCGATGCGCACGCCTTCGCTGTCGCGAACGAGCTCTCGGGCTTGGTCGCGTTGCGCAGTGGTGATGTCGGGGGTGAGCAGCGGTCGGAGCTCGGCGGCGACGCCCGGCTCGGCGAGCGCGTGAATCACGGGAAGGGTGTAAATGCCTTCCACAAGATCGTTGCCCGCCGGTTTCCCGAGCTGCGCGTCGGTGGCGATGATGTCGAGAATGTCGTCGACTACCTGGAAGGCCATGCCGTAGGCCTTGCCGAACTCGGTCATCGACTCGACAACCGGTCGAGGCAGATCGCCGACAATCGCGCCGATCCGACAGGCCGTGGCCAGAAGTGCTGCGGTCTTGCCCGAGATCGAGCGCTCGTAGATGTCGATCGAACGATCGGGGTTGTAGGCCGTCTCAAGTTCGAGGATTTGTCCCTCGCAGAGTTCAGTGATCGTGGTGGCAAGTATGCTGGCTACTTCTGTGCCGAGTCCGGCAGCGAGCTCCGAAGAACGGCCGAGCAGGTAGTCGCCCGCCAGAATCGCTCGCAGGTTGCCCCACTGGGCGTTGACGCTCTTCACGCTGCGGCGGGTGGTGGCGTCGTCCATCACATCGTCGTGATAGAGCGAACCAATATGGACGAGCTCAACGGCACAACCGCCGTGCACTACGTCGAGCGATGCGGCGGCGCCGACCGGGTCGAGTGCGGCACTGGCCGCAATCGAGAAGCCCGGGCGGACACGCTTGCCACCCGCAAGAATGAGGTGGCTGGCGATCTCAGTGAGGAAGTCAGCATCCGACGCGACGACGCGAAGGAGTTCTTGTTCGACCCTTTGAAGGTCATCTTCCATGCTCGGCAAGATGGAAAGCGGGGACGCAGCCACGCCGACACGCTACGTGAAATATGGCGGTTCGGCCCATCGGAGAATTCACACACAGCAGAAATCTGCCGATGAAGGGCACACGAGTTGCTGGTTTCGACCGTTTCAGGCCGAATCACCCCGGTACACTCTGATGAACGACCCACACCTGGGAGGGAAATACCGATGTTCGAGCGGTTCACTGACAGGGCTCGGCGAGTGGTGGTGCTTGCGCAGGAAGAAGCGCGCCTACTCAATCACAATTACATCGGGACCGAGCACATTCTGCTCGGCCTCATTCACGAGGGCGAAGGTGTAGCGGCGAAAGCCCTCGAATCGCTCGGGATCAGCCTGGAAGCCGTGCGCAACCAGGTTGAAGAGATCATTGGGCAAGGCGGCTCCTCGCCGAGCGGTCACATCCCATTCACGCCTCGCGCCAAGAAGGTCCTTGAGCTCAGCCTCCGTGAGGCATTGCAGCTTGGCCACAATTACATCGGCACCGAACACATTCTGCTTGGCCTCATTCGTGAGGGCGAAGGTGTGGCCGCGCAGGTCCTCGTCAAGCTTGGCGCCGACCTCAGCCGGGTCCGCCAGCAAGTAATCCAGTTGCTGTCGGGCTATTCCGGTTCATCCGGGGCCGGCGAGTCGAGCGGGAGCAGCGGCGGTGGCGGCGAGAAAGCTGGCGCCACCAGCGGCGGTTCCGGCGGCGACAGCGCCTCCGGCTCGCTTGTCCTCGACCAATTCGGTCGCAACCTCACACAACTAGCGCGCGAGAAAGGCCTCGATCCCGTGATCGGCCGTTCCCGTGAAGCCGAACGCGTGATGCAAATTCTCAGTCGACGCACCAAGAACAATCCAGTTCTCGTCGGCGAGCCTGGCGTGGGCAAGACCGCGATCGTTGAGGGCCTCGCTCAGTCGATCGCCGCTGACGACGTGCCGGAAACCTTGCAGGGCAAGCAGCTCTACACCCTCGACCTCGGAGCCCTTGTCGCTGGTTCGCGTTATCGCGGTGACTTCGAAGAGCGCCTGAAGAAGGTGCTCAAGGAGATCAAGACCCGCGGCGACATCATCTTGTTCATCGATGAGATCCACACGCTCGTGGGTGCTGGTGCTGCCGAAGGCGCGATTGATGCTGCGTCGATCCTCAAGCCGATGTTGGCTCGTGGTGAACTCCAGACCATTGGCGCCACCACGCTCGACGAATACCGCAAGCACCTCGAGAAGGACGCCGCACTCGAGCGTCGCTTCCAGAAGGTGATTGTCGACGAGCCCACCGTGGCGCACACGATCGAGATCCTGAAGGGTCTCCGTGATCGCTACGAAACACACCATCGTGTGACCATCACCGATCAAGCGCTGCTGGCTGCGGCCAACCTCGCCGACCGCTACATCGCTGACCGTCACCTGCCCGACAAGGCGATCGACCTCATCGATGAGGCTGGCGCCCGTCTGCGCATCAAGCGCATGGAGACGCCACCGGAATACAAGGAACTCGAAACCGAGATCGCCGAGGTCGTCCGCGAGAAGAAGGACGCCGTCGAAGGTCAGCGGTTCGAGGAAGCCGGTCGCCTACGTGACAAGGAGAAAGAACTCCTTGCCCGTCGCGAGTCGATGGAAGGCGAAGCAAAGGCCTCAGGCCTCGATCTCTTCGATGAGGTTGATGAAGAAGCCATCGCTGAAGTCCTCTCGCTGTGGACCGGCATTCCCGTCTACAAGCTCACCGAAGAAGAGACCGAGAAGCTCCTTCGGATGGAAGACGAGCTGCACAAGCGTGTGATCGGCCAGCAAGACGCCATCGCCGCGGTCTCCCGAGCGATTCGCCGTACTCGTGCGGGTCTCAAGGATCCGAAGCGTCCGTCCGGTTCGTTCATCTTCCTCGGCCCCTCGGGCGTAGGGAAGACCGAACTCGCCAAGACACTCGCCGAGTTCTTGTTTGGCGACGAAGCTGCACTCATCAGCCTCGACATGTCAGAGTACATGGAGAAGCACACGGTGAGTCGTCTCGTGGGTGCGCCTCCCGGCTATGTCGGCTACGAAGAGGGCGGCCAGCTCACTGAGAAGGTGCGCCGTAAGCCGTTCTCCGTCGTGCTGTTCGATGAGGTCGAGAAGGCCCACCCCGATGTCTTCAACACGCTGTTGCAGATCCTCGAAGAGGGTCGTCTCACCGACAGCCAGGGCCGATCGGTCGACTTCCGCAACACCGTGCTGATCATGACCTCCAACCTCGGCACTGCCGATCTACGCAAGGCCAACATTGGCTTCGGCAGCAGCGATGAAGCAGTCAACTACGAGAAGATGAAGGAAAAGGTTAACGATGCGTTGAAGGCGCATTTCCGACCGGAATTCCTCAACCGGATCGACGACACGATTGTGTTCCACGAGCTCAGCCAGCCAGAGGTTCGCCAGATCGTTGACCTCATGGTCGGACGTACGGCGATCCAGCTGAGCCAGCAGGGTATGGGCCTCGAGCTCACCGACGCGGCGAAGGATCATCTCGCCGACAAGGGCTATGACCCGACGCTGGGCGCTCGTCCGCTGCGGCGTGCACTCCAGCGCCTCGTTGAGGACCCGCTATCGGAGAAGCTCCTGTTCAAGGAGTTCCGGGCCGGCGAGATCATCATCGTCGACGTCGAACCCGACCCGGAGGCCAACAATGAGTTGGTGGTCGTCTTCCGGGCGATCGAAGGCTTCGAGCCGGCCGAGCCTGAGCTTGAGGCCGCCATCGATGGTGGAGAGTCACTCGACATCTGAGTCGATTCGACAACCGACTACTTGGAAACCGCCGGCTGACTCCAGCTGGCGGTTTTCGCGTGCGTGCCCATCCTTCCGGCTCGCATTGTCCTCGAACTCGCCTCCATGGCCACCGGGTTGGGCGCTGGGCGTCTAGCCTTTTCGAAATGGGTCGGATTCACGTGCTGCTTCTGGGGATCATCATCCTCCTGGCCAGCGCGTGCCGTGTCGACACGACCGTCGACATCGTGGTCGACGAAAACGGCTCGGGAACGGTCACGGTGTTGGTGGTGGCCGATACTGCCGCGGTCGCCCAGATCCCAGACGCCCCCGACGAACTCGAGTTCTCGGACCTCACAGATGCTGGCTGGGTGGTCGACGGGCCAAACCTCGATGCTTCCGGCTCGATGACCATCTCCGCGAGAAAGCGCTTCGCCACGGCCGACGATTTGCCTGCGGTGTTGGCTGAAATCGCCGGCGAAGATGTGGTCTTCCAGGACATCACCCTGGAGACGTCCCACACGTTTGACCGCATCGATCTCGGCCCTGCGAAGACGAACTATCAGCTCAGCGGCACACTCGATCCGGGGCCCGAGCTCAGCGATTTCGCCGATGCCTTCCTCCTTGCGTCAATCAGCCTCCCGCAACAGGTGACCGACTTGGACGCCGAACTCCTGGTGCGAGTCCGGCTTCCTGGGACGGAGTCATCGATCACCGGTGAGGCCACAGGTGAGGCCATCGAGTTCCGGACCGAATTCGGCGCCGAACCGATTGAGCTCGACGCATCGTCCTCCGCAGAAGACATTCTCCCGCGGGTCTGGGCGGTCGTTGCCTTGCTTGCCCTGCTGATGTTCGCCGGCATCCTTCTGGCTCGCCTCGCCGGAGTGGGTCTCGCGAAATTACGCACGCCCAAGGGGCGCGGTCGACGCGATGTCCGCCGACGCCAGCACCGGGCAGCCACCCGCGCCGAGGAAGCTAATCGTCCGCGTCGCCGAATGTTGCGGCTCCTGATCGTTGATGTGCACGGGGTTCTCGTGCGCCCGACTGATCCCCTCGAAGGACTCCTGTTGCCGCTCATCATCGCCGAACGCCCGGAGGCCGATCCGACCCGGATCCGCGAGCTGCACCGAAAGCTTGTCTTGGGCCGAGTGTCCACCGAGGAGTTCTGGGCCGAGGTGGGCCTGGGGCCTGTCGCGGAAGAGATCGAGACGAAGTACCTGTCATCGTTCCGGCTCGTCCCCGGGCTGCATCCGTTCCTCGACCGAATGGCCACAAGTCAACTCCCCGTCGCCGCGGTTGGTAATCAGCCGAAGGTGTGGGGCGACCGTCTCCGGCGGATGGCCGCACTCGATGATTCCGTCAGCTCATGGATGGTGAGCGGCGATGTTGGCTCCACGCTGCCCGAGCCGGCCTTGTTCGAAGCCACTCGTCGAACAATGTCTGTCGACTTGTTCGACTGCTTCTACTTGTCGAACGTGCCGGAGCATCTCGAGGCAGCGAAGAAACTTGGGATGGCAACCGGCCTGTTCGTTACGGGCAATGAAGTGGTGCCGGCAACCGAACACGCGGTTGTTCGGGGCTTTGAAGACCTGCTGCGGAGTCGCGGCACCTGACAGCCTCGCCGGGGCTGTCACACCGGCGTTCTAGGGTGCCTCCATGGCTCGAACCCGCACCGTTCATCGCTGCACCTCGTGTGGTGCTGGGGCCCCAAAGTGGGCGGGCCGCTGCGATGGCTGTGGCGAGTGGAACACGCTCGTCGAAGAGCTCGATGTCCGCGTGGTGCCGTTGTCGGTCGTCGGTCGATCGAGTGTTGCCCTCCCGATCGCGGAGGTCGCCGACGAGTCGGCGATGCTCCGGTCCACCGGGCTCACCGAGGTGGACCGTGTGCTCGGGGGCGGCTTAGTTCCGGGATCCGTCACACTCGTGGGCGGCGAACCCGGCATTGGCAAGTCCACCCTGCTCTTGCAGCTGGCGGGCTCCGTGGCCGCCGCGGGCCAGAAGGCGCTCTATGTCTCGGGCGAAGAATCCGCATCGCAGGTGCGAGGGCGCGCGGCTCGACTCGACGCGATTCACGACGACCTTTGGTTGGTCGGCGAGACTGTCCTTCCCCACGTGCTTAGTCATCTCGATGAGGTCAAACCTGATGTTGTGGTGATCGACTCGGTGCAGACCATGGTAAATCCCGAGCTTACTTCTGCTCCTGGTTCGGTCGCGCAGGTTCGCGAGTGTGCCCACGCCCTAGTGCAGGAAGCGAAGCGCCGGGGGATCGCCCTGCTGCTGGTCGGCCACGTCACCAAGGAAGGCACGCTGGCCGGGCCCCGGGTGCTCGAGCATGTCGTCGACACCGTGCTCGAGTTCGACGGCGACCGTCAGCACGGTCTGCGTCTTCTGCGGGCGTCGAAGCACCGGTACGCGCCCACCTCCGAGGTCGGCCTGCTACAGATGGATGAAAACGGCTTGACGCCGGTCGACGACCCGAGCGGACTGTTTCTGGCCGACCGAGTCACGGGCGTCTCCGGCTCCGCGGTGGTGCCGACGGTCGATGGAAATCGGCCACTGCTCGTTGAAGTGCAGGCGTTGGTAGCTCCTTCCCAGTTGGCGACGCCACGTCGGAGTGCGCAGGGCTTCGATCATGGCCGGCTCTCGATGCTGCTGGCGGTACTCGAACGTCGAGTCGGCCTGCCCCTCTCCAACGCCGAGGTCTATGCGCTGGCCGTCGGCGGGGCTCGGATCTTCGATCCGGGTGCCGATGCTGCGGTTGCGCTTGCGGTCGCGTCGTCGCTCACCGGCCATCCACTGGACGACGATCTCGTGGTCGTTGGTGAGGTTGGGCTCGGTGGCGAGTTGCGCCATGTCAGCCACATCAATCGCCGACTCGGTGAGGCCGCTCGGATGGGGTTCCGGCGTGCCATCGTGCCGCACGCCACCGCCGACGCCCCCGACGGGCTGCAGATCTTGCGAGCCCCCACCCTTGCCGCCGCGGTGCAGTTGGCGAACGTCGGGCCTTCTTAGCAATGATGGCCTGATGCGCATCACTCTTCCGTCCGGCACAGAGGCCGAAGCCGCCGGCGAATCCGGTGAACGTGGCCTGGTCCTCGTTCCTGACATCATGGGATTGCGCCCGCTTTTTCACGACATGGTGGCAAGCCTGGCCGAGCAATGGCAGTGCCGGGTTGTCGCGCCCGACCTGTATCCCGGCCAGTCCCACCTCGACCTCGATGGTCGCCATAGTGCGGCGGCGGCGCTGGTCGACGCCGATGTGCTCGGCGATATGACTGCGGCCGCCGATGCCACGGGTGCCGACGTCGTTGGCGCCATCGGCTTCTGCATGGGCGGCATGTATGTCAACAAAGCCGTGTCCACCGGTCGATTTCACCGTCTCGCGTCGTTCTACGGAATGGTCAATATCCCCGAGCGCTGGGAAGGCCCTGGGCAGGTTGGTCCGCTCGACCATCTCGCCCAGGGCGATCCCGGTCAACTGCTGGCGGTCATTGGTACCGTCGATCCCTATACCCGGCCCGAAGAGGTCGCGGTGCTGCGAGGCGCGGGGGCGCAGATCGCGGCGTACGAGGGTGCCGGGCACGGGTTTGTCCACGATCCGTCGCGGCCGGCGCATCGGGCGGACGACGCGGCCGATGCATGGGCACTCGTCAATACTTGGCTCTGGAGCTAGTGCTCCGCTCGCGTTAACGCGAACGAATCGAGAGCTGTTCGCGGTTGGTGATGATGTAACGACGGTCGGACTGATCGAGCCAACCGAGCTTCACGAACGAGGCAATCGCCTTGTTCACCCGTTCGCGGCTCGCGCCCACCATGCCCGCCAACTCTTCCTGTGTGATTGGAAGGGTGAACTCGTCGTTGTCGCCCGCGAGTTCAAGGAGTCGCTTGGCCGTGCGGCCAGTGACATCGAGGAACACGCTGTCAGCGAGGGTTTCGTCCATCGACCGCAACCGTGAGGCGAGAAGCTTTACGACATTCCACAACTCGGCGGGTTCGTGCTCGTAGAGGGCCCGCACCGGACCGTAAGAAATCGCGATGACGCCCGAGGGTTCGAGTGCTCGGGCTTCGGCGGAGCGTCCGAGTCCATCGAAGAGTGGCATCTCGCCGAAGAGGTCGCCGGCTTCCATAAGGGCCACGACGGATTCGCGGCCGTCGACCGACTTGTTCGCGATCGCTATCCGACCCGAAGTGACGATGTAGATCTGATCGGGGTCTTGACCTTCGGTGAATAGAATGTCGCCACGGCGTAGTTGTTGTTCCGTGGCGCCGGCGGCGATTGTGGCGAGATGTTCATCGGCAACGTCGGCAAAGAGCAACGTTGCCCGGAGAGTGCTGGTATCAGGCATGAGCGAGCACCACACTAGTGATGTGACATCACCCTGTGCAGCCAAACGGATTCCATGAGCGGCGATTCGACCAGCGGCGACGCTGGCATCGTCTGGACGATTGTTGTTGCCGCGGGGTCGGGCTCTCGATTCGGCGCGCCCAAACAGTTCCTCGACCTCGGCGGCGAGCGTGTTCTCGACCGATCGATCGGGACCGCGGCCCGCCACAGTGCGGGTGTCGTCGTCGTAATGCCAGCTGATCCAATTGCCGGTGCCGTGGCGCCGATCGAGTCGGCCTCTTTGATCGTCGTCGCCGGCGGTGCCACGCGAACCGAATCGGTGCGCAATGGTCTCGCCGCGGTGCCATCTCATACCGCTGTCGTGCTCGTACATGATGCGGCCCGTCCGCTCGCCAGCGACCGGATCTACGAGTCGGTGATCGCGGCGGTGATAGCGGGCGCGGCTGCGGCGACGCCAGCGGTGCCAGTAGCCGACACATTGCGCCACCGCGCCGGCGGCGTAATCGACCGCGACGGTGTGGTGTCGGTGCAGACGCCGCAGGGCTTCGCCGCGCCCGCGCTACGTGCCGCACACGCGTCGGGCAAAGAAGCCACCGACGACGTGACCGTTGTCGAGGCTGACGGTGGCACAGTGGTTCTTGTGGATGGCGACCGACGCAACCTCAAGCTCACCACGCCGCTCGATCTTGTGATCGCGGCGGCGCTGATCGCCGCGCCCGACGAGGAGTCGCAGTGAGTGCCGGCACCGAAGAGATCCCGTTCCGGGTCGGACAGAGCTTTGATGTGCACGCCCGTTCCGGCGACCCCTCGCGCGTTCTGGTGTTGGGCGGCGTTGTGTTTGACGGCGAGCCCGGCTTGGCCGGTCATAGCGATGCTGATGTGGTTGCCCACGCTTGTATTGATGCACTTCTTGGGGCTGCGGGCCTCGGCGACATCGGCCAGATGTTCCCCGACACCGACCCCTCGCTCGAGGGCGCCGACAGCATTGAGCTTCTCCGCCGAGCGGCCGTTGCCGTGCGCGAAGCCGGTTGGCGCCCCGGAAATATCGACTGTTCGGTCGTTCTCGACCGACCAAAGCTGGTGCTGGTCAAGGCCCAAATGGAGTCCAACTTGAGTACGGCAGCAGGAGCACCCGTCACCGTTACGGGACGACGTAGTGAAGGCGTCGGCGCGCTTGGCCGGGGAGAGGGCATTGTCGCGTGGGCTGTGGCTCTGGTGGCGCGATGAGTCGCGGTGGACAGGCAGGCGGCGCCCGAGGAAAGGGTGGCCCGCGTAAGGCCGCGGGAAAGCCGGGCGGCAAGGGTTCGTCAGGTAGCGGCTCGAGCGGCCGGGATTCGGGCGGAAAGGGCGCGCCGGGTAAAGGTCCACGCTCAGCGAAGTCTGAAGGCCGCGGCAAGGGGCAGCCGAGGAATCCTCGGCCGCGTTCGGGTCAAGGCGGTCGGAGTCGAGAGGGACAGCGGGGGACCACCCCGCTCCGGGAACTCGACGGAGCGAGCCGTGGCGAATCACTCGGCGGCGATCAGGTCGAAGGACGACACGCGGTTCGCGAGCTGCTTATTGCCGGGACGCGACGAACCAGCGAGGTGGTGTTGGCCGGCGATCTCGACTCGGCCGCGATCCTCGACGAGATCATTGACCTCGCTGACGAGCTGAAGGTCACCATCACCGAGATCAGTCGGAGCAAGTTCGAATCGATGACGCGGACCGAGGCGAGCCAGGGTGTGCTCGCGTTGGCCCAACCGCTGCAGCCAGTCGCCCTCGGCACATTGCTCGAGCCTGACTTCGATGGCACGCCGCCGTTCCTGATCATGCTCGACGGCATTACCGACCCCGGCAATCTCGGGGCGATCCTTCGCACCGCGGAGTGTGCTGGGGTCACCGGCGTGATCTTGCCGCGTCATCGGGCGGCCCACATCACACCAACGGTCGCGAAGGCGGCGGCGGGCGCAGTCGAGCATCTGCAGATGGCGCTCGTGCCGGGCCTCCCCACGGCGATGGGCACGCTGAAGAGCGCGGGTGTCTGGACCGTCGGCCTCGATGCTGGCGGCGACCAGTCGATTCACGACCTCGCCGTCGCGGAGGAGCCTGTCGCCCTGGTGTTGGGTGCGGAAGGCCCGGGTCTTTCGCGGCTCGTGAGAGAGCGCTGTGACACGGTCGCGTCGATTCCGCTTCTCGGTGTGCTCGACTCGCTCAACGTGTCGGTGGCTGCCGCGGTCGCATGCTTTGAAGTGGCCCGACGCCGGTCGCAGAAGGTGAGCTAAGCGGAAACGTCGATTTGAGGGTGGAGCCCGAGAGGAGAATTGAACTCCTGCAAGCCCCTGGCGGGGCTTACAGTCTCGACTTCGTCGGATCTGACCTCTTCTTCAATCGGTTTTTGCTCAGACAGTAGCTGTTACGCGGCACATGCCGCAGGAGCATCGGCTTGAGATGCTCCGAGATAGGCATCGCGGAGCATCAGCGGTTTTCATGAAGTCGGCAACAGTTCCAGTAGAGCAGCCTGATCGTTGCTGCGGAGGAAAGCGTCAAATTCATCTACGTAGGCTCGGTAGTCCCCACCGAAGGTTGACAAGAAAGTTTCCTCGAAGAGTTCCCCACTTTGGGTGTTGATCCAAAATTCAAGGAGCTTGCCCTCGCCGACTTGGTCGGCGAGGTAGGCGACGAACCAGGCGCCAACTTGATAGCCGACATTGGCGTCGCTCTCCCAGGTCACGTTGTACAACTCGGGTCCGTCGAAGTAGCGATCGATGACGTTCGTATCCCCTGGCCCATACGGGGAGTAGAGGCCCCTGAGCATCTCATCCTGTAGATGCCTGAAGTCGTCGATCGAACGCGCGTAGTAGAGGTGTGAGAAGAACACGGCGTTGCCCTCCATCCACCATGGCTTGTGCTCGGTCCCGTCACCGCTGATCTTCCCTGAGATCAGGTGTCCCATCTCCTGTGATTGCGCTTCGTGTTGCAGATAGTTCGATATCTGGAAGATATGGAACATTTCGTGAATCGTTACGTATCCCATTGAGGGAAGCGGGTGATCGTGGGATTCGCTGATGAAGAGCCAACAGCAACCCCCGTGTGCTGGGATACCTGAAATAGACGAGCCGTTGAGTCGGCCGTCGTATGTCACAAGACAGATATTGTCGGTGCAGTCGCCCCGATGGTCGGGATTGCATCGGGAATTGTTCCAGGAACTTGGATAGTTGAGTTCAAGGAATGAGCAATATTGATCTTCGAGATCGAAGGCAGTTTCGATACTTCCCCGCTCGACCTGTAGGACGACGATGGGATAGAGATTCTCTCTGATCACTCCAGGAAGTTCGAAGAAGCTTTGCTCGGAGTAGTCGATGTAGTCACTCAGAGCTGCCATCGTCTCGGGGGAGACATCCGCTGCCTGAAAGATCTCAATATCGTTCAAGTCCTCATAGCTGGTCGGTTCGTCTGAGGATGATGGGCGGGTGCTTGTCGTTGTTGCAGGGGGTTCGGTCGTTGAAGAATCGGACGAAGACGCATCCTGGCTGAGTTGACTTGCTTGGTCGGTATCGCTGGCTACGGTTGATGTGGCGGGTAAGGCGTCCGTCGATGGATCGCTGTCATCATCGGCTCCGCAAGCAGCAACGAGGCAAGCCGAAAGCAAGATCGAGGCCACTCGCATCAGCATGCCTTTCGTTCGCAGGAGTTGGCGTTAGCGGCACGCATGGCTGACATCGTCGAGTTTCACCTCTTCTTCAATCGGTTGTGTTGTGGACTGTAGCGGCTGTACAAATCGGGTGTTTGTGCAGCCACATCAAGCCTGTGTCAGAGTTGGAATGAAATTTGTTTCAACAGGGGGGTTGATTTCATGACGGTTCACATCACGAAGTTCAAGGCGGCACTCGCGCTGATTTTTGTTGTGTTGTTGGTGCCTGCAACGGCGATTGCGACGCATACGTTTTCTGACGTTGAAGATGGCAACTACTACACCGATGCGGTTGAGTGGGCGGCTGATAACGGGATTACGACGGGTACATCTGCGACGACGTTTTCTCCCGACGACGACGTGACACGTGCTCAGAACGTGACGTTTGCGCACCGCTACGACCAAAACGTCGTTCAACCAGCACTCACGGAACTCGAATCACTCCTACCGATCGCACGCTCGGCAGGCTCCAACCTAGATGTTGACGAGGACGGATCAACTACGCTTCTAAGCGTCGAAATTGAGGCGCCTGTGGCAGGGATCATTCAACTGCACGGCTTCGTTCGTGTCGACACCTCGCCCTCTAGTGGGGTAACCAGCGGAACCGTCTTCTGCTCCTTCAGCGATGGCCCTGGAGCTAGCCAGGAACTTATGGCCAAGGCGGAGGTCTGGTACTCGGGTGTGAGTACTGAGGAAGTCACGTGTCCAGTATCAGGCGCGCTGACCGTCGGAGCAGGCACACATACCATCTTGTTGGTGGCAGAGGGTCCAAATAGCTCGTACTTCGGTGACTACCAGATGAACGCTCTCTTCGTTCCTGGAGGATCGTACGACTCTGAAATGGAAGAATTAATTCTGTTCATGGAGTAAAATTCGACGATTATGGGTGCTCGATGCCCATTGGGCAGGTTTCGGAGTGGAGCTAAGGGGAATTGAACTCCTGACTTGCTGTTTACAAGACAGCTCAGGGGGCCTGGGGTTGGGGACGGTGTCGTAATTGGCGAAATGACACGGACTTTGGCCGAGTTCCTTCGCCGTTAATGCTGCGCGGC